>Ga0208465_1000136_pt1 | contig 23938 bp, 37 predicted proteins | sample LakMenEpi31Aug10_FD_150749 | JGI IMG/M metagenome (GOLD analysis project Ga0208465, IMG submission 150749) | Freshwater microbial communities from Lake Mendota, WI - 31AUG2010 deep hole epilimnion (SPAdes) | ecosystem: Environmental > Aquatic > Freshwater > Lake > Epilimnion/Euphotic zone ...
ACTGATGCAACTAGAATTGATAGTTTCTTCATATAGTTTTTTATATCCTTTTCTCTATATAGATTTTTGGACATATCCTTTTGGATATACCGCTGGGAATCCTGGATTCGAACCAGGGACATAGGCATTAACAGTGCCTCGCTCTGCCTGCTGAGCTAATCCCCAAAATGCCACATAACTACTATATCAAGTAGTCTGGGCTCTAGTCAAGGCTTTTTGGCGTTATTTGCCAGATTTATATTTTCCACCACGACGCTTATATTCTTGGACTACCCAAGCATTTGCTACTGCTGATGGATAAACGTCAAATTTACGCTTAGCCTCGGCAACTATTCTAGCATACAGTTCTTTATTTGCTGGTTCGCCCTTGCGTGGCTTGATCATTCGATCATAATCAGGCTTCTTGGCCTTTGTGATTACTGGATTAAATAGACCATTCCATTTAAATCCTGGATCAGTGTCTTCTGAGATTGACTCTCTTTCTTCACCAGTAATTGGATTTTGATCTGTGTCCATAGACTTCTTTGCTTCAGATGCATACAGGGCTCTTTGTTGAGCTAATGCGTCTTCTCTTGTTTGATGGCAACCCATAACTTCCCCGTCTTCTTTTACTACAGGGTAACCTGAACAACCGCTTGTTCCTTTTCCACCTATGCTATATGGCATTACTTTTTCTTCTTTCCAGGCTCATATTTTTCTATGTAAGCCTTAATGGTTCCGTCTTTTCTCATACGGACAATCCATCCATTTTTAATTTGGGTAGGGTTAAACTTAATATGCTTAAAATATGAACCAGATGATTTCTTGGCCATTATTTTCCCTCCTCCAAAATTTTTCTTAGTTCTTCGTCAATGTTGTAATTAAATGATTCTTCAAAAGCTTCATCCAACATATCTGCGAGAATGTGTGGCAAGTTAAATAGGACTGCCTGCATTAGCATTGGATCTGAATATCTTATATCAATCTTAATAGTGTCATTAGCTTCAAGGGTCATATTTATTGACCCGTCTTCATCTTGATAACCACTAAGGTTAAAGCTTATTCCTTCCACTGCCCCTCGCTTCCTTAAACAATTGTACCAAAAAGGGCCCCATATGGCAATCCCTGCTGCACAGGCAGGATTTTGGGAGATGTGTAACTATCCATCCTAAGTAGGCCATATGGGGTGGTGCGGTGTGTAGGACTTGAACCTACGACGACCCGATTATGAGTCGGGGGCTCTAACCAACTGAGCTAACACCGCTGGCGTATATATAACTATACACGCCTATAATGTGTTTGTCTACTCCTGTGCGTTCTTATCAATTTTAGCGAATGCTGAATTGATTTCTGAAGCAGAAAGCTTACCATCGTCTAGGAATGCTCGTGCTAGTCTTTCGACTACAGTTGCGACTCCAAGAGTACCTGCAAGAATAACAGCCTTCATTGTATCGATTCCGACCAACGAACCTGCACCAATAACTGAAAGTCCTGAAGCAGCGAACACTGCTACAATTCTCATGAGGATATTCCAAATATTAGTTACGGCTGATGAACCAATTACTTCTTCGCCTGTGGCTGGGTCTGTAACGGTTATGTCAATCTCTTTTCTCTTTGCCATATTAGTCCTCCTTTCTCATCGGAATAGTTATTAACCATATTGCTGTAGTAGCCAATACTGCTAAACCGACGATATCTCTGGCGGATCCCGTCAGAGTAAGCCATGCGATAAAGAAGCCGAGGAGGGTGAAAGCCTGGGCAATCACTTCAACTCCTGCATCCTTAAGCCATGTAAAGAAGCCCTTTACGACTTTCTTGATTATCTTCATATTACCTCCTCATTCCAACTACCGCAGATACTATGTTAGAAACAAGTACTACTGGGATAATTACTTCTTGCGCTTTTTCTCTCTGATCGTCTGTCATATCCATACCTAACTCAGAGAAATTAGATAGGAGTTCTAGTGGGTCTATATTCAATACTGCACCTAGTGGGTCTGCCAAAAATGCTTCTGTTTGTACTTCCGTAACAGCATCTGCAAGTGTGTATGGCATAGGTGCATCTAAGTTTTCATTTGCTCTGTCACCAAATTCTTCTAATGCTTCTGCAACATTTTCATCAGACTTAGCAAGCTCAGCAACTAATTTTAATTCTTCTGGCGCAACACCCAAAGCTTTGGATACTACCGCCGCCTGCTCTGGAGTTAATTTAGTCAATGTGTTAGAATTGGTAAGATCAGCAATCAAGTTTGCGGTAGCGTTATCGATTGGAGTATTTTCTGTTTTATCCACATTTTCAGAAGGATCTTGAGTTGGTTCAGTCTCTGGAGTTGGATCTGTATCCTCTGGCAGAGGTGAAGGCTCTGTCTCAGGTTCTGGAGAAGTCTCAGGTTCTGGGGTTGGATCTACATTCTCCTCTTCTGTGGTATCGGAACTTGGAGAAGGATTGGGCTCTTCTGGTTCAGTTTGCTCAGGAGTTGGCTCTGTAGTTGGCTCTTCTTCTGGCTCAGTGGTAGGCTCATCAGATGGCTCTGGACTTGGTTCTGGGCTTGGCTGTGGCTCATCAGATGGCTGTGGTTGTGGCTGATTAGCCATTGCTTGTGCAATAGCAGCCGCAACTCTTTGTTCATTCTCAAATTGTAATTGTTCTTGTAAGCTTTCTTGAGCATCATCTATAGCATTTTGAACTGCAACTATCTTTAAGTTATAGTCAAGTTGTGCTGAGTTATAGTTAGATTGCGCTGTTGATTTAGCTGATATGGCATTTGTTGCCGATATGTCTGCAGCATCTTTGGCTTGTGTGTACTGCTGAAGCTTAGAATTTTCTGTATTATATGTAGCAAGTTTATTGTTATAATCTGCCTGTGCCGTTGCCTTTGCTGTTACTGCAGCGTTATATGAATTAATTTGTTCCTGTGTGGCTCCAGGACCAGAAGAGAATGTTCCAAGATCGCAACTAAATCCTACGCCCCATCCACCAGTATAGGCGCAACCTGCTCCAGTCCATCCACCTGGAATTGACCATCCAAGATGGTAGGATCCAGGACCTCCACCGTTATACCACCATATCTCTACATCTAAAGTTTTATCTTGACTAACATCATATATTGGAGAGTATGCACTCCATCTAACACCTTGCTCAACCCAGTTGTTAACTGCAAGGTTGCCGTCTACATACATCCTAAATCCATCGTCTGTATACCCCGCAAAATACACTGAGTCCCAGTCTGAGGGAACTGTAATTTTTCCAGTAAATTTAACAATAATATTCTCATAGTATCCGCAAACTGGAAGCTGCATAGAGTTTGAGTTCCATGTGCCAGAGCATATTACTGAGTCTGGAACTGCTATATTAGGAAATACCCTTGTCAAATGATAAACAGTGTACTGAAGTCCTTCGCCACCAGCACTTTGAATTACCGATTGTGTTGTTTGAAGATTAATATTGGCTACATCTAGGGCATCTTGTGCAGCATTCTTTTCTGATAGAGCATTGGCAACTATTGGGGTTTGATTATCTACTGCCGCAATAGCGTTGTTTTTAGCTTGTATGGCTTGAGACTCTGCAGTTGTAGCCTGCTCAAGAGTTGTTGTTGCTGAGTCCAAGGATTGCTTTGCCGCATATGCTTCATTATATTTTGTATGGGCTATGTCTATAAGATCTTGGGTGGCTTCTTTATCAGTTAGCTGATTTACATCTTCGTCTAGTTCTTGTATATCCGCCCATGCTTGCTCTAGGGGCGACATAGTGCCTTTTGCGTCAGCCATAAATAGCCACGAAAAGGCTAGTAAAAACACTGTTGTTATTCTAGCGAATTTATAAATTTCCAATCTCCCATGTCAGGATGTCTGACAAGTTAATTATACAGGAGATTGCGTACTAAATTACTTCCATATTGTCTAGGGCTTCAGCCAACTCCTGTGGCATGCGCCTAGGAGGTCTAATTAAATTATCTATTCTATTCTTTTCTTCTTCAAGGTAGTTGTCTCTTATTAATTCACCATAAGTATGTATCTCAACTTCCCTGTTTTTCTCCCGCTTCGAATGAACAATAGCATTATAGATTGACCCACACACAGCATCCGCTAAGTCTTTTGATCCCTTTCTAGGGTGGTCAACTCTATCTCTCATGATTCTTAGCTGAAGTAATTCATCAATTAAAAGATCTATTCTAGGACCCTTCACTCTTTCTTCTGCAATGATCATTGCCATATCTTCGTAATGTTTCTTAGCAACAGACAACAACTCTGTATTCATTCCGTAACCACGAAGTTGTTGCATCATGTCGTGTGAGTTCCATCGGTCAAATGTAGTTAGCTTGATATTAAACCCACGCTGTCTTAAAGATAGTATGTAGTCCTTTACATCTGTAAAGTCTACGCTTTTAGAAGCAGTAGGCGTCCAGAACCTAACTGCATCTACTACAACTACAGGTGCCGACTGAGCGTACTCATTTCCTACTTTCATATTAACCCACTTTTCAACATGAGCTAACGAAACTGCACAATGGTCATGCTTTTGAGCAAGGTCTACGTGAATAAAGTATTCCTTATCATCTATCGGCCTGAACCATTCTGCATACCTACCAGAAGAATCTACTGCTAGATTGGGGTTGTTAAATGCTGTCTCTATCTTCTCTCTGGACTTAAAGAAAGCATCTACTGCTTCTGGTGGCATACAAGCAAATCTTGATAATGCGTCTTCCGCATTCTTATAAAAGTCAATCTTAAAATCTTCTATGCTTCTGGTTGGATTGATTTCCCATGTAGGTCTCTTCAGGGCGTATGTCTTTGGAACTTTGTAAGCAACTATATGGTCTTCTTCCCAACTAATACTAAACTTATTTCCTGGCTCATCCTCTGGAAGATCTGGATTAAGTATAAACTCGTGTGTCTTTATTACCGTCTCTTTGCTAGCGATAGCTTCTTCATACTTCTGTTGAATAAAGTCATTCTTAAAACGTGGGAATGAAAGTAGAATTAACTTACCAAAGTCAGGGAAACGTGATGTAAGAGATGCACGGTACATATCATAAATAGATTGAGCGGTCTTAGCCTGATCATGCCCAGTAGTGCTTTCAAGGGCAAAGCCAGAGATCTCATCGAGTACCACTACGAGTACGTTATAGCCTTCCCAAGCTTCTCGCTCTGAGTGTCCAGAGTGCACGGTAATACTCTTATCAAACTCAATAGAACCAGCCTTCGGATTATACTTTCCAATAAACCACGGAGACTTTTCGATTCTCTGCTTGAACCCTTTAAAGAAAACGTTGTTTGCCTGTACTGCGTTGATAGCGATATTAAGAATATCGATAGAATCTCCTGGAGGTTTTCCATAATACACTGCTGGATCTTTTAAGCATAATAGCAAATATGTTATATATGCTGCAGCAATTGTTGATGTATAGTCCTTACCAGAACCCTTACCTAGCTGAAAGATAACCTCGTTACAGGTTTGCTTCCATCTCTTTTCCCCTTCTTCTTCTCCCAGCCATCTTACTAATGTATCTTTCTTATACACCTGAGTCATTGCCTTGATCATTGTGTATTGGTTTTGAGATAGAGGTGGTAGACCTAAGTAGTTAGTAGATGTAACAAACTCTTCAATCTCTACGGGCTGTTCTTCAAACTCCTCGCCCTCTAGTACATTAAGAAAGTCGCTAAAATCAGCCATTGTTTACTTGTACTACCTCAACTGGCTCTACTACACCAGATATGCGAGAGAGTCTTTGCTTAACTTCTCTCTGACACTTATCGCATTTAGAAGTTACATCACGAAGAATACCCATGAGGACTTCTTGCTTTTCTTCCGCCTCAGCTATTCTCGCACCCATTTCGGTGTTATCAAGTAGCCCAGCCTTTTGTAGCATCTCCATCTGCTTTCCTTGAATCTCAGCAACAAGCTTGATAGCACCAACCTTAGTTCTGTAGTCTGCAGCAAGGTCTGCCTGCTCTACGGTTTCCCATGCTTTATTAATTAGCATGCTGTAGTGCTGATCTGAAGCAGTCAGTGCTTCTCTGGCACGTTCTTGAATTGTCTTATCATTTTGTGCATAAGACTTCCACTCTTCTAAAGTTCTTATAACATCTGCTCTTTTTAACTCTAATTCTTTTGCAATTTGCCCAGGATTATAGCCTTTAAGACTCATCTCCACGACCTTATTCATTTGGTCAAAAGGCTTTTCTATTTCCATTATTTGCTCCCGTGATCTGTCTTATAAAATCCAGAACCCTTAAATTGAATTCCAGGAACGCCGTATACACGCTTCATTGTGTCTCCACATTGATCGCATTCAACTGGTTCTTCTGGATCATTAAATCCACGAATAACATCCTTCATGTCCTTGCATGTCTGGCAAATGTATTCATAGGTTGGCATTAGTCTGGTCTCACATCCCAGTTAGCATAGTGCTCTTGCCAAGTATCTGTAGCGTAAAAGTCCATCTGTGATTCAATAAAGTCATCGCCTTCTGGCAAACGCTTCTGTGTTTTAGTACCCTGAATACCATACCATCTAACTAGTTTTTCTCCACAGGTATCACAATCATATCCTGGATCTTCTTCCTTAATACTTCTAAACTTTGTGTATTGCACTTCACACTTCTTACACTCATACTGATAGGATGGCATTGTAACTCCTCATCAACTTAAAAACTTCTGACTCCAAGCTTTGAATTGTAGACTCATTAGAGATTATTCTATCAAACTTGTAGTCGTCCATTGCTGATTCTGATGAATGAGAGTTGATAGGCTTATTAGCCCCACGGTTTACTCTCCATACTTCCCCACCCTTTAGCTTAATTAGATTAGCTTCGTTTGGGAAACGAACATCTGTAATCACAAAGTGGTCGTAGATTTCATCTTCTTCGATCTGCTTCAACACTTGCTTTACCCAGAAATCTTCACCGAACATTTCTCTTCCAATTTCTGTACCGAATACCTGCAAGAGTCTGCGTGTTTCAGATATAGCCTTTGTTGGCTCCCACCCAATCTTCTTTACGCTCTCAGAAATCCTAGAACCATCGTTAAGAATTGGGTTGAGCTTGATGATAGCCTTGCGAATGTTATCTGCAAAAGCTAGTCTCTTAAACCCATAGTTCATTGTTAGCATTTCGGCAATTGTATCTTTGCCAGACTGAGCATATCCACTTAGTCCAATAATCATTTATTTTCTCCCTGACTCTTATAGTATACCGTATTTATACGGCCTTGTAAATCTAAAATTTCCTTTGATTCTTGATTAGACCATACTTTTCAAGGTAGCGTTGGATTGTCATATGACTGCATCCCGCCTCTTTTGCGATCTCAGTAATGGTCTTTCTTTGGACCACATACCTTCTGTATAGCCAATCTTTAGATTCGTATAGCTTCATCGTGATGTTAGGTTATTGTAGGCATAGTAGGCGATACCAATTGCATCTCCCACATCATTATCTTCTAAATGAATCTTAAACTTATCATTCACGAAGTCTAATGTCCTTTGCTTCCTAATCTCCCTTATCTTATTCGAGTACCAAGTATCTGACTTACCTGGAAATTCTGCTTTTAACTTAAGCTTATCTTCCTTCTTAAATGTCTTATTACCAATATAGTTCTGCCATGTAGTAGGGATTACGGTCACTACCCTAGTCCCGTCGCTCATTAGCTGGCTAATTATTGATCCATAGACATAAGAAAGTTTAATCACAACATCAGGGGACTGTACAAATACAGCACCCTCAATTGCAATATAGTCGGACCGCAAATGCTTCTTCATAGCCTTAACCTTTTTGCGAGCATCGTAGATCTTCTCATAGATATCGTTACCACGAATATCTATCTTGCCATGCATAGCAAGCTTACCATCATCAATGATTGCAAAAGCTACAGAGTTTGTAGAAGCATCAATACCAATTACTCTTTGAGCCTTTGGCTTAATCAGATCCGCTAATCCCATTTAACATCTCCAGCAATTCTTTACGTTGCTTATCTTCGTCATTCTTGTCGCATGTAACACATAGCGACGTATAGTTGTACCTACTTAATTTTGTTTTGCATATCTGACAATGCCGAACAGACCCAAGCTTAATAGCTCTACGCTCATAGTAACGCTCCATGGTCCTCTTGTTTGTTGCAAGTCTGCAACATTCATCTGAGCAATACTTCTGATTGTGCGTAGCCTTAGTAAACTCTTGGTTACACTCGTCGTATGCACATATTAGAGTTTCAGAACTGGTATTAATTTTTCAGTATCCTCCATATCAAAACATGTATTTTTGACTGGACAATCTAAACAAATCTTATTATTCTTTCTAAAAGGTCTAGCTGGCAAGTCTTTGTCTTCCCAAGCCTTTCGTACTTCACGCATCCAGTCATAGCATCTATCTAAAAACTCTCTGTTTGCTTCGTTCATCTTTACTGGTATAACTAGCATTTGCTGGTTATCTTTATTCTCATACAGCAAGAAACCTTCTTCTGCCCCACGAACATCCATGTAAATCAAAATCTGTAGCCTGTGGTTATCTGATGGCTTCATGGAATTCTGTCTAAATAAGAAAGCATTATCGCTAGTAGTCTTAATTTCTCCTACTACTTCATTGCCTTCCCAGTCTAGAATTACGTCAGCAAACCCCTTGACTGGTGGATCCTCTTTAAGAATCTCCTGCTCAATTTGCTTAACTAATCCAGTAGACTTAAATATCTCCTGAATTCTTTCATGCGCTGCAGTTCCATTAGACATATTAGCAATAGCAATTGCATCGAATGTATTTTCAAACTCTGTACCCTCGAAAGCAATGTACCAGTATCTAGCACAGTTACCATGACCGTATCCAATAGTAGATGGAGAGAATGTTGTTTTCTTCATATACTTAGGGTTATTACTGTTTCCAATATACCCATCAGTAAGCATCTTAGCTAACTTGTCTGGGTCAAACCCGCTTGTTATCTTTTTAAACTTTAAATTTGTTACTAAATCTCTAGCCATTATTTAACACCATACTTAAGAGCGGCCACAAGCTTGTCGATTGAATCGGCAACCGTGTAGTACACGTTCTTCTTTTTGCTGGCGACTTCTCCTTTTTCCATAGTTGTGTAATATCTAGCAAGGATAGAAAGCTTTGCTGATATCGCTTGTAACTTAATTATTAGCACTGACGCCGCTGCTGGCGGGATGTCTGGTTTTGTTACTACCTTAATTATAGCATCTAGAGCAGTATCCAACTCTGGATCCTTCATAAACTCTTTTAGATCATTGAACTCAGTAACTTCACTAATCTTCTCCAGTATGTTTTCGCTCATAGGAAAACCTTCTGAACTAGAGCATAACCAATCCATAAACCAACAATACCCATCAATCCAGCAAATACTGGAGGAGCGGGAATAGGAAGCTTGAATGCACTAAATATAGCCCCTGTAATTGCTCCAACTGTAGTAGTCATAAGCATTTCTTTCATTTGATATTCTCCTCTAAACTATTTAATCTTTTTTTAATTGGCTTTAACATATGCATAACCAAAACCCAGTCTAATGCAAGACCTAAACCTAAACCAAAAAAGAACCACAAGGCTTGTGTCATTTATGATTTTCCTCCCAAAACGTAATGAGTTCTTCTAGCATGGCCCACTCAACAATACCTAGTCTGACCTTTGAATCTTCTCCAATAATAATCTTTAAGCATGGGTGCATGTTTCTGTTTACCTTGAATGTATCTGTGCATATCTTAGCCCAGATCTCTTGGTTCATGGTAAATGATCTAGCAGCTTCTTTGTAATCTACTACAAAGGAATACCATTTGGCATCGCCCTTTTGGTACTGGCCCCGCCCAGAATTCTTTTGAGCCTTAGCCCCGTCACGCTTTATCTCTCCACGCTCAGACATTACATCCTCGCTTTCGATACGTGATCTTGTGTGCACTTCCACTCTAGTTCGCCAGTTCTTTCGTCCCAGGATGCTTTTTTTACTACTTCATCACATTCTGTACAACTAAAAGTTCCTTCGACAACTGTCTTATATGCTGACCCAGATGGATTCTTTTTCAGCATAAAATCTTCAAGCCTTGGCATATATTTCAGCCTTTAGCTTCTCTACAACATCTGCATTATCTCTAAGGTATTGTACTGCCTTAGCACGTCCTTGGAAACGCTCTCCGTTTACTGTATACCAAGCACCGCCCTTTTCTATGATTCCAAATTGCTCAGAAACATCAAGGACTTCTCCGACTTGATCTACTCCTAGATTCTCCCCCTGAAAGTAGAAGTCATACTGTCCTGAAAGATTAGGGGGGCCGAGTTTGTTGTAATCAATAATCCAGTTAACTGGTCTTCCGACTCTTTGTTCGATAATCTTGTCGCCAACTTTAACGCCAGCCTTAATAGCATTAGCCTCAGCTTCAGACGACCAGAGCTTAACGACAGTGGAAGAGAAGAACTTGACAGCCATTCCACCTGTGGGGATGTGCGAAGCATGCATAGATCCAAACTGATTTCGTTGTTGTGAGATGAGAACAAGTAATGTGTTCTTGTTTGCGTAGTTGAGCATTTTGACTGCATGTGTCATATCCTTTGCTTCTGCACCAATCTGCTTGGTGTCTTCTAATTTCTTTAGCTCAGTGCTATCTTTTTCAAAATAGATTGCTGGAAGCAGTGCTGATATAGAGTCAACGACAATGATATCAACTCCTGCCTCCATCAGTTGCGTCGCAACATCTACCATATCGTTAATAGTTTTTGCTGGAGAGTAAATTAATTCTTCTGAATTAACTCCAAGTTTTTCAGCCCAGTCTGCAGAATAAGATGCTTCTGCATCAATCCAAGCACAAGTCTTTCCTTCTTTTTGTGCCTCAGCAATCATCTGTAAACAGAATGATGATTTACCTGCTGACTTATTCCCCCAAATGAGGATCTGTCTTCCATGACCTAGACCCCCCTTTAACGCCATGTTCAGTCCGATGCTTGGCGTCTTTTGCTTTGGTGTTTCTACCTCTAGTGCTGTTTGCACTCTTTGTCTTGTCTTTGGGTCCAGCTTGGATAGTATTTCTGTAACTACGCTCATAAAAACTCTCTTCTAATTGTGAGGCAAATGCCTTCATGTCCTTGCTACGCATTGTCGCAAGTTTTCTAATGATATTAAGTATGTCCTCTTCTTGTCCAGATTTTAGGACAAGGATTACTTCGTTATTGGTTCCGAATAAGAAGTAACCATTCATTTTATACTATTATAGCATTAAAACTTGTTTCCGTGAAGTGCTGGCCTCTCCATATTTTTCATAATCTTTTTATCCAAAATAAAGTCTAGGGAGTCTTTAATCTGCCCTGTATTTACCATTGCCTGATAAAGATCAACTAATCTAATAATGATATCTGCCATCTCTTCAACAACCTTTTCCTGCCCTTGATCTTTTCTAATAGCCTCAAGGACTTCTGTTACTTCAGAATGTACTAGCGCAAGCTTGTTTCCAATCTTGTCGTATGTAACTTCCCCGTCCCAAAAACCTTTACTCTTCGCTATCAGGTGTACTTGTCTCGCCATCAGGTCCAGACTCATCTTGATCTCCCTCTACTAATGAAATAATAAATGTCTTTTCTTCTTCATTTACTTCTATAAATAAACTCTTCTTGTCTAACTCAGGTGACATATAATCCTCTATCTTAACAGAGACATTGCCATTGCTTTGAATTGATGCAAGCAGTAGTCGTACTAGATTGATTTCCAATCCTTCTTCTTGTGTCATTTTATATCCTTAACTACGATGGTTCCATCGTCTGTATTTGTAAAGGTTAGTTCAACCTTTGACCCTGGCTTCATTTTTCCCAGAGCTCGTGCATACCCATGAGGGAATACAATAGATCTAATTAATTTCTTATTAGCATCTGTAATGATAGTGTGGGCCATTAACTTGCCAGCTTTTGTTTTGTAGTTTGTAAAGTCAATAACATAGTAGTTATCTTCCTTCAAATCAAACTTTGTGGAGTATAGATAGTTAACAAATGGGTCTGAGCGGTCCTCTTTGACCACCTTATCAATCTCAACATACCTATGAATACGGTTATCTCCAACCAGAAAGAAGTACATTTGACCAGTCTCAATTGCAGTAGTTTCGCTATCGAATACACCAATGGAGGCTGTTTCATCAACAATCTCTACACGAGACCATCCAGTACCACGCTTAATAGATTTAACCATAGCCATGAATACAAATGTACCAAGCTCAGCGAAATCTTCCAGTACACTAACCTGAGATTTAATATGTGGAGTAATTCCGCTAATATCAAACTTAGGTATGTTTAAGTATTCGTAAAGACTGTCTTTCTCTCTACCGCTTCTTGGGTTATCTTCAAATGCCGCACCACCAATTGCATTAAGAGCATCTAGTGCACGACTGTTGATACCGCTATTTTTGGCACCAGCCTTTGACTTTAGATCAGCGTAGTTCTTGTAGGGCCTATTGGCAATAATCTTTTTACCAATATTCTCTGAAATATATTTTACATCTGCTAACCCAAATCTAATTGCATCCCCCTGAATACTGAAATCTAACTCAGACTCATTTACGTGTGGGAGCAAAATCTTAATACCTAAACGCTTAGCTTCAATTAAGTAGTCTGTACGAGCATCCTTGTCGCCTTCATTCTTAAGCATGGCGAACATAAACTCAGTTGGATAGTATAGCTTTAGCCAAGCAGTCCAATATGAAAGCAGAGAATAAGCAACAGCGTGGGAACGGTTAAAAGAGTAACCAGCGTGAGCTTCAAAAGAATGCCATAGGCCTTCTGCCGCCTCTTTTGTAATATGATTGCTTGCTCCAGTAACAAATTTTTCACGGAACTGATCAAACTCCTTCGCATCTTTTTTCTTACCAATAATCTTACGAACCTTGTCAGCTTCTGCCCAAGACATACCGCCAAGGTGTACGCAGGCCTGCATAACCTGCTCTTGATAAATAATAACACCATATGTATTCTCTGTAAACTGCTTCATTATTGGGTGAATATAAGAGACGTCTTCATGCAAATTCTTACGATTAATATAGTTTGCACCCACAGTATTCATAGCACCTGGACGAACAAGGGCGTTGGAAGCAGCTAGGTCTTCGAATTCGCTTACACCCATCTTGATGAGTAGGTTTGTATAAGGAACGGCTTCTGCTTGGAATACTCCTTTAGTAAATCCCTGAGACAACATCTCATAAACCTTTTTGTCATCTAATGCTAGTTCAGACAGCACAATCTTTTTACTGTGCCTCTTCTCTACAATCTTTAGTGTATCTGATATAACAGATAAAGTTTTTAGTCCCAACACGTCAAGCTTGATAAGACCAATGTCTGCAACTGTATCCATATCATATGCAACAACTGGTACACGACCACTTACTTTATCGCTAGGATCTGTACGAGTTTCAATTGGGGCATAGTTGCTAAGCTCCTTCTTAGCCACAACAACTCCAGCAGCATGCATACCAACGGAACGAATTCGACCACGAAGTTCACGGGCTAGCTTTGTAACCTCTGGGTACTTCATTCTAAACCACTTAGTATTCTCTGATTCTTCAAAGTCTTCGAATGTGTCTACAACCTTTAGAGCTTTATTTACTTCACCTAGTGGCACCATAAAAACACGAGCAGCATCACGGATAACACCCTTGTCTTTGAAGTATGTAAAGGTAGAGATAGAAGCAACATTCTTAAACTTCTTTCTAATATATTCCTTTACTTCTCCACGACGACGGTCTTCAAAGTCTGTATCAATATCTGGAAAGTCATTACGCTCTTCATTAATAAATCGGAAGAACAGCAAGTCATACTTAATTGGGTCAACATCTGTGATACCAAGTAGGTAACAGACCAAAGATCCTGCTGCAGAACCACGACCAGGACCAACCATAATGTTATTATCTTTAGCCCACTTAATCATATCTGCAATGACAAGGAAGTACGGTGCGAAGTCTTTCTTGCGAATAACTTCTAACTCTTCATCCAGTCTTAGCTCGTAGGTATCGTTTCCAAGCCAGCTAGAGGTAAGTTTCATTTCTTCCATAGCCTTCCAGCAAATATCTCTTACGGTATTGTCTGGATCTTCTTTTGGTCTTGGCAGGATGTTTAGGTCCTGAAGGAACTCATACTCTTCTACAGAATTGGCAATCTCTACAGTATTGTCATAGATATCTGTACGTGTAATTCCTTGTGCCTGCATCTGCACTTCAATTTCTTCTCTAGACATTACATAAACATCTAGGTGTTCAAAGCTTATTTTTCTATCTGGGTATAGGTAGTTATATCTATCAAATATGTTATCCATTTGACGTGACTTCTCAAAGTCCGCCTCTTTGTTAGCCTTTGGGGAAGTAGATAGAATAAGCATTGCTTCTTCCAAGGCCCTCTCTTCTTTAGTTGAGAAGTGGCAGTCACCAGTAACAACTGGCTTAATACCAACTTCGTCTGCTAATTCTAGTAAGAACTTGTTTAGCTCTACTGGATTGTGTGGCTGAATTTCCATATAAAATGCATCACCAAATGTATTCTTAAACCATTTAGCAAGCATCTTGGCTTCTGCTATTTCGTTTCTTTCAAATGCTTTAGATATCAAGCCATTCATGCATCCAGATAGGATTATGAGTCCTTCTTTATACTCTGCTAATATCTCACGGTCAATGCGTGGCTTGTGATAGTAGCCTTCTGTCCATGCCATTTCTGAAAGCTTGTTTAAATTCTTTAGTCCTGTTTTGTTTTTAGCCAACAGTATTATATGGTTGAAAATTGATGTGTTGTCGTCACGCTTACTTGTATCACGCTTATCGAATCTATCGGTAGCAGATATGTATGCTTCTACGCCAAGGATAGGCTTGATTCCCGTTTCCATAGCAGCCTTTTGCATGTCACGGTGACTTGACAGCGTTCCATGATCTGTAATTGCAATAGCTGTTTGACCTAGATTTTTTGCAGCATTCATTAACTCTAATGGTGTATTTAAACCATCCATTACTGAATACTGTGAATGCACGTGTAGGTGCGTGAAGTTAGACATAATCCCTTTCTAAGGAAGGGGTGGGGGGGCGAACCCCCCACCACTTTTACCACTCTACGTTACTTGATGAGCCCTCTGATGACTCTGTTGAATCTTCGGCTTCCCCGAACATGTAGAACTTCTCTTGCTCTTCAAAAGTAAGTTCCTTTACTGCTACCTTTTCCAATTCGAATAGTTCGTACTTTGAAGCATCAAACTTTTCCTTGTCTTGTCCAAGGGAGATTGCTACGTATTCGGTAGATGTTCCTGTACCGCTACGCTTAAGACGCCATGTGAGATTTGAGATACTTCCCATTTCTCCAGCGTATTCAATTAGTGTTGGGGTAATAGACTTTCCGCTTGTACCCTGTGAAAGAATTGCAACATAAGGATCTTCCTTACCGTCGTCAACCAAGACATTGATGTAGAGGCGTGAACGTGCCTTCCATCCTGCCTTATAGTCTTTACGATGTTGCTCACAACCAAAGCAGCGACCCTGATCGTCTGATGTGCAGAGTGCCTTTGACTTGTAGTTCTTTGGATTTGTGTGTTCGGCTGCGATAAAACCTAGTCCAGCCTTTTCGCTATAATCTGGTGAATCTGGATCTAACTCCTGGAGGAATCGAATCTTTACGCTCTCTCCATCACCTAGCTTTACCCAACGAGCCTTTGACCCGTCTGAGTCTCCTTGCTTATCTAGCACGGAGTTGATACTTTTTAGACCTTTTACAATTGCCATATTAATATGTTTCCTTTTCGATATTTGAGCCTGTAAATGACTCTGTATTTCTATTATACACCATCTTAGTAGATTTCCCAAGAGGCATATTCATAGTTTGGTACTGCTTTTTCAATGCATTGCTTTATTTCTGCATCCGTCATATCGCCAATATCTTTAGCTCCATGTGGATACACAACTTGATAATCATAACTAGCCCATAAGATTTCCTTATTCTTAAGTCTATTAGCGATTGAATTGCCTAGGTCCCGCCCAGGATTCTTTCCATTATGGGTAGCTTTATCATCAAAATCTGTAGCTATAATGATCTTGGTAAAGTATTTATTTAACAAGTCATAGTTATTAGGGCTTAGATGTCCTCCAAGCGTAGCGACTACGTTTGGGTATCCAGCCTGATGTATACGCATAGCATCAAACGAAGCCTCGGTAACAATTACTGTAGAAGACAATCGTTTTGCTCTGTGTATATTAAATAATGTTTTTGTTTTAGGTAGTCCAGTAGAGTTTTTAAACTTCTTCTCTTTTACTCCACGACCTACAATTCCAATTGCCATTCCGTCTGGAGCATGAACTGGTACTGTAACCATATCCATATTCTTAGAATATCCAACTTGGAAGTATGTGATAGTTTCATCATTGAATCCACGAGAGTGCATATACTCACGACCCTCTGGGAAATCATTCATTCCTTGCCAAAGCTTATCTAAGGTGAGTGGATCAAATTGAACAAACTCTGGTTTCTCTTCTAATACTTCGATGATCTGCTCATCGAAATCTTGTAATGAATCTGTTACACATTTAGATATAAGACGAAGAGACTCAAACTCATTCCTCTTTGTAACAGTTTTAACTAGCTCGATTAATGATCCGCTAGCCCCACATGATGGGTTAAAGCATAAGAATAAACCAGTAGTCTTTGATACTGAAAGGCTTGGTGTGTTTCTATTACCGTGAATTGGACATAGACATAAGAAGTCATTTCCAGTCTCTGATACTAGCGAGACTTGGACAGCTTTGAGGACTTTCTTAATTTGTCGTTCGGTATACTGCGTGGAAGCATCCTGCCGTTGGAGCACCCCTCTATTTGCCATGCCTTTACCTTTCCTACATAAACTCCATGCATTGTAAGCATGAAGGACCAGATATTCTCGTCGTTATTATATGATACCGAAAAGGCAGGGTCTATGTCAAGGACTTGCACATACCCGTCGCCACGCATGGACTGGATAAGCATTTTTTCGTATTGGGCTCTGAGACGTATCATATCTGAATCGTCTCTGAATATTCCATCAATCTGGAACCGCTTTATTCTTTTGTGGGTCAAACTGTAAGCCTATCTACTCGTACAGTTCTTTAATTATACCCCTATCGATATCCCAGTCCAAAAAGAAGCTAAAGTCTCTGCCGTGACGGTTCTTCCTTGAAACCACTTCGATCATGTTAGTATCTGGGTGGCGGTGAACAGCCATAGCTATGTCAGCATCATATTCAATTGCTTTTGACCACGCTACTTGGCTCATCATAGGAGGAGCATCGTGGTCCGATATATCATCCGCTGTTGCTGCTGTAATGTCAATAACAGGAATGTTGTTTGTTACCGCAAGTAGTTTGAACTCACGGGAGATATTACGGTTACGTTCAACTTCTGAGTTAGAACGCTTGTTGTCATTAAACAACTGGTGATAGTCCAGAATAACCAAGTCAGGTCTGTGCTGGTCAATCTTACCCTGCACCGTGGCAGGAGTAACCTCATTAGTGCCTTCGTTCGATACTAATATAAATCCACGCTTATCTTTAAAGCTTGTCGTAGCCCAAGAGCTAAAATCATCTAAGTTGATATCACCCTTCTGGAGCTGACTAGCTCTAAACATACCAGATCCAAGCATCGTATAAATACGGTCACGCATGTTTTCTGGAGACATTTCCAATGAGATAATCATTGGTTTGAATCCTTGTTCCCACGCCTTGCATGCAAGATATGAGGTCATCCATGTTTTACCACGGCCTGGCCAACCAATAACGACCATAAGGTGCCCAGGAGCCATTCCAGTAGGATATGCAGCATCTATAGCCTTAAACCCTGTAGGAATTCCTGGAGAGCCTCCCATGGCCAATGAGCGGTCTCTAACAGATAGATAGTGGTCTGTTGCTGCTTGAATATCTGTGATATCCAAGTCTCTTACGTTATTGGTAAACTTACTTAGTCCTGCCAACTGCATCTGCATTTGTTGTAGAACTCTAGCTGGAGCATTCTCTTTAAGAGAACTTCCAGAATTCAATAGTACAGTCTTAATCTTGTTACCCAAGAATTCAGACTTCATTTGCTCTAGGTAGAAACCAGTTTCAGCAGATGTGTCTACAGGATCAAAGTCTCTATACTTATCCTGTAGAACACCTACGTCAGGTACCGACCTAAACTTATAATAGTAGGACTTTAGTCCATCCCAGACATCTTTATGTGACTGGAATACTTCATCTACGTTATCTGCAAGGAGAACACTAATATCCTTGTTTTTGCATACTGCACTAATTACTGCTGCTTCGGTGTTCATCCTGCTCCATTTCTTGAACCATTTGCTTGGTTAATCCTCTGAGCTTTTTACGGTGCTCATCATCTTCCGCCCTCTGATCCATCATTCTATCCATGACGTCAAAGTTGTTGAAGAACCACATGAGCGGGTGCCCATTCTTACTGGTTCTAAAATAATACTCTAGAAGCTCTTTGGCACGATTGAATCCAACAGATTCAATAACATCGTGCATTCCCCACTTCTCTCTATACCTGTTTACTACAGGCTTCTTGCCATACTTCTCTGTGTACAGATGCTCGTATAAAGACAATAGGCTGTAGGATAGTTTAGGATCACTTTTTGTTGCCACTTAACTCCTCAGCAATTTCTGTAGACTTCTCTGTTAGCTTATCTTCTACAAACTTATATACTCTGTCTGTAGCCTCGCTAACCGTCTCACCTTTACGAACGTAGTCTTGTATTCCAATATCTACACGAAGGCTTTCGAAATTGCCAAGGTTCTTTGTAAACCCTAGTGTTACGGTTACTTTAGTATCCTCAGTCATTATCTTCCCCTTCTTGTATTCCAAATCCTAGTCTAGCACGTTTAGGTGGTTGCTGTCCAGTGTCCATCATATCGCCTAATTCCATCCAACCTTTTGCCACAGTAAGCATTCCCTCAATGTTTCTAGAATTAACTGCAACTTCCCCAGCTTCCTCTAAGTACACTGCTGCTCTAGAAAATGCTAGATTAGTATTAAGATGTATATCCATTGTTTCTTCTTGGACTTCTTGCTTCTTTTTCTTTTTAGGCGCAGCTTTTTTAGTTGTCATTTGTCACCACTCTGGTTGCTTCCATACGGGTATATAATCTCCATCCTCAGTCTGCTGATAAAGAATAGTTTCATTTTTGATCTTAGCCCTCAGCTCTTGTTTTGTCGGAACGTCTTTGGAAGTAACCAATCCGTCTTTTCTAGGTCTACCACGATGAAGTGTGGACAAGAAATCTCTCACATCCATAACATCATCTTCTGATAAAAAGTATTTCACAGGCTTGCGCTTTTCGTCAAGGGTGTAGGACATCTGAGGCTTCTTTACATGCCCCTCATCAATATATTCTAATATACGATTACGATGCCTATTTAATAAATCAGCAGTCTCATTAATCGTGTATGCATGCTGAAGACTTTTCTTAGCATCACTCCACGAATAACCAACACGCTTACTCTGGTTATAATTCCAAGCAGTCATCATATCTGATGATCTGTTTACGTGAAGCTTCTTATGAAGCTCCCCGTTTAGGAAAAAGTACCGTAAGCCTGTGCTCTTTCTGCTTCTTTTCTCAGTAGCCATAAAGCGAACTTACTCCCTTGTTTGTGAAAAACCCAACGCTTAGCGCACATTAAACAATATAACTCTAGGTGGTCATATTGTGAGTACACTCTGTCTATAAAAACTCTGCCACCCTTGCATCTCTTGCAAGACATCATAGCTTGAATACCTTACCGTCAACTACGCATGAATAGTCTGGAGCAACATGAATCATCTGTATATGTGGGTAGTCATTTACAATATGTGCAATTGCAAACCCCTTTTGCCAGTCATGGTGCTGTGTGTATTTCATTCCTGGACCCTTTTCGTCACACATGTGACCAATCTCGTAGCCACGAAGTGTTTCACCATCTCCGTTGTTTCTTAATTCATAAGTTACAAGATGTGATGCAATTCTGTGTGAGTGTCCACGGATTAGAGATACTTGTAGATCTTCCATGTCTTTACGAACAGATCCCGTTGCAGCAATTGAAATTCCATGGTGAACATGGATATCTCCAAATCTGCGCTTAGGTAGTTCGTTATAATAAATATACTCGTAGCCCAAAGAGTCTAATGACCACAGGGCTTCTGGAGTTACTTCATTAACATAATCTGGAAGCTTCTTATCCAAGTAATCAAAAATTCTTACATCGTGATTTCCTAGTGCTGAAAACAATTGTGCATCTGGAAGCATCTCACGAGTCTTTACATAAAAATCTCTTGCGCCCTTTGCTTCATGGCGCATCATTGGAACAATTAAATCTTTACTATCTGTCTTGTGAAAGTTTAAGAATTCGGCAGATCGGCCTTCTGTATATTTGCTATAGCATGCCTGATCATCCGTATCTCCAAGATAATCTACTACGTCTGGCTTAAACCACTTCATTACCTTAAACCATAGCTCAATCATCTTATCATCTTGGTATGGGAACTGCTGGTCGGATGAAAGCATCCATTTCAAATCGTTGCTCATTAAAAGCCTTTCTCGCTCTTATATACTATTCTACTAGTGCCCTGAGTATCCTGTCAAGCAGTTTTGTGGGCGTATCTATGTTCTTTTTCTGTGCAAGGAAAAAGATTGTTTAAACTATTATTCTCTGTGTTCTCATCTATATGATGGATAGTTTCCCAATCATTTAAGACTCTTCCTAGGTTTCTTTCTACTACTAGGCGGTGTTCATAGTACCACCCGCCATCAAAGGACTTAGGGTGCTCTGGAACCCAGATCACAATATATTTATTTAGTTTTTTACGTTTACGCTTAGCCCAATTAGAAATTGGCCTATACATATCAATAGGTTACTTCAACCTGAATGTCTGCGGTGAAGTACAACCTGAAGTATGGACTTGTATTGATTTGCTGAGGAGCATTAACTCCAGCCTTGTAATCAGTATCTTTGTTTGGTGTATATGAAACCACTTTACCAGAAGCTTTGATTCCCGTCATCTTGGCACCAGAGGCCTTGTATCGTGTTGACGAGTCTCCCTTTTTATGAAACATAAGGTTTCCTATATCTAATGTAAGAATTGTAAATCCTTTTACTGACTTCTTAGTTACAGATTCGACCATAGCCTGAGTAACCTCAAATGACTGTGATTGTCCTGTCTTTCTAAAGTCTGCTGATTTAGTTATACTTAATGAAATCTGTTCCTTAGACTTCTGGTCTCCAGATCCATCCGATCCGTCGCCATTGTTTCCAGCAACATTTGGGGTTCCAGAAGTATTACCAGTAGCACCGCTTACTGTTACTACAGGTGCTTGAACAGCAGGAAGTCTATATATCTGAGCAATCTGTGATGCCAAGAAGTTAACATTTTGAATAAGCTTGTTAAGCGTATTAATGTCAATAGGCTCTCCTGGCTCGAATGGCTTCAGGTAATTAATCGTCAATTTATAGGCTCCCCATTTTTATGTAAATCGGCTTCTCTAGCACTTACCTCAATAATATATTCAGGATCTACGCCAAACTTGGTAAAGAAATCTGGGGTAGTTATATGCTGCTTTAAACCGTTTACCACTAAATATATTTTACCATTTGATACGTCCTTGATCACACTGCCGTCTCTAAAGGCCAGAATGCCCCCTAGAACGATTTTTGACAGTGACTCTGGACTTCCATACCAAACCTTAAACCCCCAGCTTTTTACAGCCCTCTCAGAGATTATTCTATACTTTTTATTATTCTTAATAAAATAAGTATTAACCCCATCAAACACAGCGACACCGCTAGGGTATGCTGTAGGAACTAAAGGCGGCTGGATACTAGTTTTTGTCTGTGGTTTCTTTTTCCACATTTTTCTTATCATCAGTTAGTTTTGTTATTTCTGCTCTAAGAACAGCAACTTGTGTCTCATAATTTGAGACAATCTCTCCGATACGCTGTTGCAATGCGGTAACGACTAGCTCTAATGTGCTTTGTGTCATATTATTCCTTTTCTCTCTATACCATTATATATTAATATATTAAGTTTGTCTAGCCTAAAGACTCATAGTCGGAGTCTGGCTTCGGGACATACTCTTCTCCACGATTCAGTGCGTCTGCGTGATGCCTAGCCTTTAGCTTATATTTATACACTGCTAGGATATTACCATCCTCATCTATGACCGTATACTTTGATAGATCTTCAGTTCTTCCTATATCATACATTATTATTCACCTTTTCTTCTAGTTCTTCAATCTTTAATGATAAAAACTTAACAGCATTAAATAGATGAGGTATTAGGTTTTCTCTATTTATTTCCATATAGATTGGGCTACCATCATCATCTACTTGGTCTGGAATTCCGCTAACAACATCTGGATACTTTGGGTAAAATTCTTTGGCCAAAAATCCAGTAATCTTTCTATTTGTGTCACTGTCCTGTAATGAGTGAAACTTATAAGTATTTATGCTTTTAATATCTTCCAAGAAGCTGTAGTCATTAAATACTTCAATATTCTTTTTAAGTCTTTCATCCGAACCTATGGCAAATGTAGGCGTTGTAGTTGTACCACCGACGTTAATTTTTCCAACGTTATTGTATGTGCTTCCGCCAGCAAAGGACTTCTGGAACTGAATTATAGATGTTATTGTTCCAAGTTCTGTATTTAGCAGACCCTGAGTTCCATTATCTCTTCTTACATAAAGAGGACCTTGTGTGGTGGAATTGTTGTATGCTTGCACAAGTGCACCTTCAACAACATATGTTCTTGCCAAAAGAGCAGTTCTGTATGTTCCAGCATAGTAGCCCTTCACAACCCAGTCGCCTCCTGATGTCTGCTCAATCCTACTGTCTGCTAAAGATGGACTTGATGATGTAAAAAAGTTAATTGTTGAAGTAGATCCAGTTGAAGCAAACATTGCTATGTTTGATCCCTCTGATAGAGTTAAGGCATCGTCTCCATCTGTTCCAATATAAATCTTTCCATTACCACGGATTACTGTTCCTCCAGTAGCAGAGGTAAGTGTATCGGTTCCAATAGTCCATCCGCCAATATTTCCAGTAGAGCCAGTAATTGTTCCTTTAAACTGTGCAGATCCGTTTGAGTTAATTGCAACTGTTAGACCATTAGCGTCATAAGCCTTTAGTCCAGTAGAATCTATATCTATTCTTGACCCAGTTGTTCCAGTATTAACCTTAACATTATTAAGGTTAATGGTTCCAGTATTAATAATACCGCCACTAATAGTGGTAGTATTTTCACCACCTAAATGGTTTTTAACATCAGCCTTCCCAACTTTTCCATCAAGGTCTGAGGTTTTAGCTACGTTTGAACCAGTTCCAACAACTGTAATTGTTCCACTAACCGTTACAGATCCGTCGGCTCCAACTGAGAAGTTTGGCCCCATATAAAGCTTTCCATCAGAATATAAACCTACTGTTTGCCCAGCTGTATTTGTAGTTGTTAAAGAGCTTGGATTAATTGTCCACCCACCAATAGTTCCACCCTGAGCAATTAATTGCCCAGTATTTGCATCAATCCTAACTAAAGCAGTTCCTCCAGTAGTTGCATTGTATCCGTATACACCAAGGCTTCCTATTTCTACTCTTCCTGTTGACCCAGTTGCTCTAATAGCCCCGCCATTTAATAAAAGATCTCCACCACTACTTAAGGTAACATTCCCAGTAAATGTAGAAGCTTGTGTAACATTCAATGATCCCTTTACCGAAAGCGTAGAGCCATTCCATGTTAGCTGATCCTTTAAGCTAAACTTACCCAAGGCATCAAAATAAAATGGTGTATTTGCATTGTTGTATGTTCCAGTACCATAATATATAGCTGGGAGGGCTGCTGTTCCGTCAATTGTAATCTTATTTGCACCAGCGTCATCCCCTACAAAAAGTTTTCCAACAATTCCAGTATTTGTCTTAAGCCTATCAGCATCAATTGTATTTGTAATTAATTTGTCACCAACAATTGTAGTTGCTGCTATA
>Ga0208465_1000137_pt1 | contig 23456 bp, 16 predicted proteins | sample LakMenEpi31Aug10_FD_150749 | JGI IMG/M metagenome (GOLD analysis project Ga0208465, IMG submission 150749) | Freshwater microbial communities from Lake Mendota, WI - 31AUG2010 deep hole epilimnion (SPAdes) | ecosystem: Environmental > Aquatic > Freshwater > Lake > Epilimnion/Euphotic zone ...
ACCTACACAGCTCTGGGGCTAATTTTTTTGAACTTAAACACGATTATAGCTTTGCCGAAAATCCTGAAGCGCTCCTAATTGGTCAGTTTTATGGCCCATACCCCTGTGACCCCCACCTACTTTCGTGTCGGCACCTTTAATCTCTGTAATCTGGCCCTGCCCGATCGTGAATACTATCCCCGCCAAGCCTATTCTGCCCAGGAGTACGGAAAAAAACTACAGTGGGTCGGCCAGCAGTTGGACCGCATGCGGGTAGACGTTGTTGGCTTTCAGGAGGTGTTCGATCGCCCAGCCCTTGATCAGGCCCTCCAGCGCAGTCCCTACCATCGGCATCATGCCATCGCCCTGGCCCCGGGCTTTGGTAAAGGACCCGGGGTGGCCCTGGCTAGCGGCTTCCCCATCCTGCAGCAACGGATCTATGACGAGTTTCCCGCTGAGGGCTGTCTCGACTTAGAGGGGCTAGCCATCCCGGTGCGCAACTTCTCCCATCCGGTGTTGGCGGTGGATCTGGCCCTCACCGAGCAGATTACCTGTACGGTGGTGGTGGTGCATCTCAAGTCTAAGCGGCCCATGTTGAGCGAAGGTGGCGATCGCACCGATCCGGTGGAACTGGCTAAGGGTCAGGCCCGATCGCTGATTCGGAGGGCGGCGGAGGCCACCGCCCTGCGGTTCTTGCTGATGGACCTGTTGCAGCATCGTCGCCACCCGGTGATTGTCATGGGTGATGTTAACGATAACCCCACCGCCATCACCACCCAGATTCTTAGCGGCCAACCCCCCTGGGAGTCCTGGCCCTTTCGCAGAAAGGCGCCGGTGTGGGATGTGCTGCTCCACCAGGTGAAGGACATTCAAGCCCGGCTGGGTTACGGCGACCACTACTACACCCACATCCACAATGGCTACTACGACAGCTTGGACCAGATTATGGTCAGCGAGGAGTTTGTGGCCCAAAACCTACACCGCCTCGGACGGGTCACCTACGTGTCTGTCTATAACGATCACCTGGTGGATCAAACCCTGGAGAATCAAACCATCGAGCCCTGGCAGTCGGACCATGGCCAGGTGGTGGCCACCATTGAACTGCGATCGCCAGCAGAGGGGGAGGGGCAGACCGGGGAGAGATAGACGCTGGCATCAATCCACCCACCTCTCCTGGCTCCTGAGTTCTGATTCCTGACTTCTCTTGCCAGCCTATTAGGACACCAGGGTACGCTTCAACAGATCCCCATGGCTGAACACCGATCGCATCAGGCCCCAGCGCACATCATTGGAGGCTCGGCCAAACAGCCCCACCATGGCTTTTACTACCTCCGGCAAGGGTAGGGCGTCGGCCAGAAACCCTGACCAGGCCTTGGTCTCGAGCTGAAAAAAGGCTTCGAAGAAATGGTGCAGTTGGGTGGGGCTAAAGGCCATCAGGTTCTCCAGGCCAAATAGGTAGAGGTAGTGTTTACGGCGCCTGGCCTTGGGCCAGAGAGCTTGCCAGGCCACCTGGGCCGCCTGTTGGGGGGTGGTGCTGGCCTGACTCAGACTGGTGGCGATCGCCGACGCCAGGTCTGGCCCCCGTCGCAGCAGTGCCCCAAACAGGTAGCCCGAGGCCGGGTGCACCATACTGGCGGCCCCGCCAAAACCCACCACCCCCTGGTTCAGGTCCGGCAAGGGTAGATTCATAGGAAATAGGCAGTGCTCCACATGGTGGACCTCCCGCACCTCTACCCCCCGTTGCTGCAAGCGCTGGTACAGCCGTTGCTCCAGCACTTCCATAGTGACTGCCGGGCTGTGGGCCAGGGAGGTTTCCTCCACAAAGTAGGTATCCTCCCCTAGATCCATTCCGTAGAGAAAGGTGGGGGGATAGTGGCGCTGATCCATCGGTAGGTGCTCATCCCGGTAGTCCATCAAGACCATGTGTTGAGGGGGAATGGGGGGCTGGGAAAAGCGACCAACAATGCCGTAGGCCGCCTGAAAGGCCAGAGGGGGATGGGGCGATCGCTGCACCACCGCCGCCTGATGCCCACTGGCGTCAACCACCAGGCGAGCTGTAATCACCCCCCCCTCACTGGTGAGTACCTGGGTATGGTCCTTCTGGGAAATCACCTGGGTAACCTGCCCCTGGTGCCACTGTACCCCTTGCCCTTGATCTAACCAATGGGTCTGCATGCGGTGCTTGTCGATCAGCCCATAGTGCCGCCGGAGGGGAAGGGTTTTACCGGGCACCTCCACCAGACAATTTTCCCAGCGATGGGAAAGCAGCCCGGTCAACCCCAGGGCCTCCAGTTCGTCCACCCAGATGCCGTAGGTATTAGGCCAGGGATCGGTGGGCTGGTGTAGAGAGACCCCCGCCACTGTCAGGCCCCGTTGTGCCAGTTCTGCCGCCAGGGAAAGCCCCGCCGGTCCTGCCCCAATTACTACCACATCAACCATGAGCTGCCCTTGACCGCTAAATCAATTTTTTATTCTAGAGAGTTTTATCCTCGATAGAGGTTTAGCCCTCAGGTGATTAGATTCAAACCCGACTGATGGATCCTGACGCTTCTCCTGGGCTAGTACTTGGCGGCATAAATTCTGCAGCGCTTCAAGGGGAGCCAGGAGTGAGGAATCAGTAGTCAGGAGCAAGGTCTATTACACCCCACGGGTATGGTTATTGGATAACCATCCTGGTTTAGGATTATGCCATTTAGTGAGGACTTGAAGACTCGGCGGCTAGCAACTTAAGCTGGGATGCACCGATTTACATCTTCCCAGGAGTTCAGGCCGAACCCATACTACTCTGGACATTTCAAGGGGGAGCTTCAGTGTATTATCAGGACGATCCGATACCGGTGGCAATGATGGTGAATTTGGCAGCTCATCCCAATCTATGGCCCGTCCTGGTAGGGATTATCGCCCTAGCCCTGGCTCCCCTAGCCTTTTTTCTCTGGTTTGCCTATACCCGCGACAAACTCAACCCCGAGCCCCATGGCTTGGTGTTTCGGGTTTTTCTCCTCGGCCTCCTCGCCTTTATTCCAGCCTTTTTGTGCCGTCAGCTTGTCCCCTTGCCCTACTGGCTGACGGCTATCCTGCTGGTACCAGTGGTAGATGAACTGGCCAAGTTTGCCGTGGTGAAGGCGGCAGCTTACCGCCACCGAGAGTTTGATGAGCCGGTGGATGGCATCATCTTTGCCGCCGTGGCCGGCCTCGGTTTTGCCACCCTGGAGGTGGTGGGGTCGATGGTGCAGGCCTATCTGAGAATAGGAGCGGTGGGGGTTCCTGATCAGGCCCTGGGCACTTCCACCTGGCTATCGGTACTGGGGCTCTTTGCCCTGAAGGCCTTACTCCTTGCCCCCGGTCAGGCTCTCTGGTCTAGCCTTTGGGGTTATACCCTGGGGCGAGCCAAGTTTATTCCTCCTAATCAACGTCCTAGGCTGGTGAGCCGGGGTTTATTGGCCGCTATGTTTGCCCATGCCACCTTTAACGCCCTGGCCATCGAGCCCAACTGGTGGTTAAACCGGGTGGGCCTGGTGTTGGTGATCGCCCTTTTATGGTTGGTGGTACGCCGCTGCTTAAGCTACGCTCTGGCGATTGGCGATCAACTGGGTAAGGCGGGGGCAGCGTAACAGAAGGCAGTGTCTCAGTTACCTTCTGACCACTGCCTTCTGACCGCTGACCACTAACTTAACTGGCAGGTCAGCTCGCCTCCCCTACCCTCCTTAGCCTGGCGTCCCGCCAGCGGCACTGTGAAGGGGGAGGCTTGCCAAATCTCCTGGCAGTACTCGTGAATGGAGCGATCGGAGGAAAAACCTCCCATCCGCAGCGCGTTAAAAATCGACATGCGCGTCCAGTGGTCACTGTCACTGTAGGCTTGACCAACCCCCTGCTGGCAGTCAATGTAGGCCTGGTAATCAGCCATCAGCATAAAGGGGTCCTGGTGGAGTAGCTTGTCAACCAGGGGCCTAAATAGGGACCCATCTCCCTGGGAAAAGTGCCCCGAGGCGATTAGATCCATGGTCTCCTTCAGGAGGGGGTTGGTCTGGTAATAGGTGTAGGGGTGGTAGCCCTCCGCCTTGAGGGCAATCACCTGCTCGGTGGTCAGGCCAAACAGGAAGAAGTTCTCCGCACCAACGGCGTCGCGGATTTCGATGTTGGCTCCGTCCAGGGTGCCAATGGTTAGGGCCCCATTCATGGCAAATTTCATGTTGCCCGTACCGGAGGCTTCGTAGCCAGCGGTGGAAATTTGTTCTGACAAATCGGAGGCCGGATAGATTCGCTGACTGTTGGTGACGTTGTAGTTCGGGAGGAAGATCACCTTGATTCGATTGCGCAGATCGGGGTCCTTATTGATCATGTCTCCAACGGCGGTGATCAACTTGATGATCAACTTAGCCATGGTGTAACCAGGGGCCGCCTTACCGCCGAAGATGAAGGTGCGGGGGGTAATGTCCAGATTGGGGTTCTGCTTGAGCTGGTGGTAAAGGGTGACAATGTGCAGCACATTCAGGTGTTGGCGTTTGTACTCGTGAATGCGTTTCACCTGGACATCAAAGAGGGAGGCGGGGTCAATCAGCACACCGAACTGGTCGTGGATACGACTGGCCAGATCTCGTTTAATGGCCTGTTTGATATCTCGCCACTCCTGGCGAAAGCCCCCATCCTCCACCAGGGGTTCCAGTTGCCTGAGGTCCTCGAGGTTCTTAATCCAGCGATCGCCAATGCGGCTACTAATCATGGTGGTCAGGCGGGGATTACTGAGCACAACCCACCGCCGCGGGGTAACACCATTGGTAACGTTGCAGAATTTCTCGGGGAATAGTTCGTAGAAGTCCTTCAGCACCGTTTGCTTTAGCAAGTCACTGTGGAGAGCCGCCACTCCGTTAATGGTATGGCTGCTGACACAGGCCAGGTTGGCCATACGTACGTACCGTTCCCCCGATTCATCGATCAAAGACATGCGGGCCAGCCGTTCCCTATCCTTAGGAAACTTCATCCGCACCAGATCAAGGAAACGACTGTTAATTTCGTAGATGATTTCCATGTGGCGCGGTAGCAACTCGCTAAACAGGCTCACCGGCCACTTTTCCAGGGCCTCGGGCAGGAGGGTATGGTTGGTGTAGGCCAGGGTTTTTTGGGTAACATCCCAGGCTACGGGCCACCCCAATCCATACTCATCCATCAGTAGTCGCATCAGTTCGGCGGCGGCAATGGCGGGGTGGGTATCGTTGAGTTGAATGGCAAACTTTTCGTGGAATTTGTCCACGGGAACGTTTTGTCGGTTGAGGATACGAAACATATCCTGTAGGGAACAGGAGACGAAGAAAAACTGCTGTTCCAACCGCAATTGCTTACCGGCCAGTTTTTCATCGTTGGGGTAGAGCACCTTACTGAGGTTTTCTGAGGTGACCTTGTCCTCCACCGCGCCGTAGTAGTTGCCCTGGTTAAAGGTGGCAAAATCAAAGGACTCGATCGCCTCCGACTTCCACAGGCGCAGGGTGTTAGCCGTGTTCACCTGATAGCCGAGAATGGGGGTATCGTAGGGCACCCCCAACACCTTGCGAGCGGGAATCCACTGCATGCGGTAGCGGCGACGTTCATCCACATAGGTTTCGGTGTAGCCGCCAAACTTGACCTCCACCGCCCACTCGGGTCGTACCACCTCCCAGGGGTTGCCGTAGCGCAGCCATTTATCCGTCCGTTCTACCTGCCAGCCATCCTTAATATCCTGGTGGAAGATACCAAACTCGTAGCGGATACCGTACCCCAGGGAGGGAATTTCCAGGGAGGCCATGGAATCCAGGTAGCAGGCGGCTAGGCGGCCTAACCCTCCATTCCCCAGCCCGGGTTCCACCTCCTGGGCCAGCAGGTCGTCAAAGTCCAGACCCAGTTCCTCCATGGCCTGCTTAACGGTGTTGTAGATCCCCATGTTCACCAGGTTGTTGCCCAGGTGGGGACCCATCAAAAATTCTGCGGATAGATAGCAAACGGTACGGACATGGTGCTGGGTATAGCTTTCGGCGGTGGCGTTCCAGCGTTCTAGCATGCGATCGCGCACCAGGTGGGCTAGAGCCATGTAGTAATCGTGGCGGGTAGCCAGGGCCACCGGCTTGCCTTGAACAAAAAACAGGTTATTTAGAAACGCCTGTTTAATACTGTCGACGCTGGTGTCAGTGCGCTCACTGGCCAGGGCGATGGCCACGGCGGTGGTAGCGGGGGTCTCCATGGGTCTTCAAGCCTTGCTTTAGCCTATAGGATGTCGCGAACATACCCTATCAGATCAAATTGTCGGGGCTCGCGTTGTGGTCTAAGACACTATTTAACGTAAGTTTAAGGGCTGGAGAGGAATACCACCATCCCCTTGAGGACTCTCCGGCCGTTACCTCCCCAGGGATATAGGGTATTCTGTGGGCAATAGTTCTTCATTAGCAAATTGTATGAAGCGGCGTAACCTGGTTTATATTCTCTTGGCGGTAGTCATGGCTGGACTCGCCATGGCTCTGGCTAGTCCAGGGATAGCCCAGACCAGCAGCCAGAGCGCGCCACCACTGCGGGGCTTAGGGCAGGAGTCCCCCCCTATAATCATGCCGGAGGCCACCGCCTACTCCCTGTTCACCGAGAATGCCAATTCTAGTTATCAGGTTTGGTACCGCATTTCCGGCGGTGATGCCCTGTTTCGCCAGCGCCTGCGGGTCTACCAAGAACAGGCCAGCCCTCGCCCCCAAAACCAGCTACCGCCAGATGCTGCCCTAAGCCATGAACTGACTAGCAATACCCCCACCGGCTGGTTTGTGTTGCCGACTATCCAGGGAGTGGCAACCTACTACTTTGATGGGGATCATCGCATCGATGGTCAGGGTCCCTGGGATAGCGGACGGGGGGTGATGGTTAAGCAGGCTCGCTTTAGCAACGGCGATCTTTACGAGCTGGGCTTTGAGGACCAAATTAGTTTAGACGATTACAATGATTTAGAGATACAGGTGGCGGTGGTACGGTCTCCCTAGGGGTTAATCAAGGGTGAAGCACAAGCAGCTGATTTTCTTTCGCCACGGCAAGTCTGACTGGCAGGTCTCCAGCGGAGTAGATCGGGACCGCCCCCTCGCCCCTCGGGGCGTGGTAGCCGCCCAGGCCATGGGGAGTTTGCTAACCACCGTGGATGCTCAGCCCGACCACGCCATCACGTCCCCGGCGGTACGGGCCCATCGCACCCTCGAGTTAGCTAGGGAGGCCGGGCAGTGGTCCTGTACGGTGGCGGTCTCGGCGGATCTGTACGAAGCGAGTCCGGAGCAGGTGCTGGGGGTGATTCGGGGGCAGAGCGATCGCCACCAGCGTATCCTACTGGTGGGGCACCAACCCACCTGGTCTGAAACCATTAGCTGGCTGATGGGGGGAGGTCAGGTGGAAGTACCCACCGCCACCCTGGTTTGTCTGGACCTCCAGACCGACACCTGGCCCCAGGTCACTCCGGGACAGGCGGTTTTACTCTGGCTACTGCCTCCCAAACTGTTGAGTCCTCTCCTGAATCGATCACCGTAAGGATTGCCTGACCTGACCCACCAATTAAGGCAAGGCTGAGGGTAGGTCATTGGATAAGGTCTGGGAGGTCACGACTTCAGTTGATCGTCGGCACCCTGTTCCTGAGCTAACTGGTTAGGTTTGAATGCGCCATGATCCCTATCCCTAAGACTGAGGTTTATACCTGGCGAGGCTACCGTTGTAGTTATCAGGTTTACCCGGGGTCTCTGGAGACTCCACCCCTACTGCTGATCCATCCCCTCGGGGTAGGCCTGGCCGGTTGGTTCTGGGAACGGTTTTGCCAGGCCTGGTACGATCAGGGCCAGCAAAACCCGATTTACAACCCTGATCTGCTGGGCTGTGGTCAGAGCGACCAGCCTGTGGCAGCTTATACCCCCCAGGACTGGGCGGACCAATTGGCGGACTTTGTCCATCAAGTGATCCAACGGCCGGTGGTGGTGGTGGCCCAGGGTGCCACCCTGCCGATTGCCCTGAAACTCCTGCACCACCCCCCCATGGCGGGCTGGGTCCGGGGTCTGGTGCTGAGCGGTCCACCGGGTTGGAGGTTGATCACCACCGCCACCCCCCCCTGGCGCCAGCGTCTCCTCTGGAATTCGTTGTTTAGTGGACCAGTGGGCTGGGGCCTGTTTCGCTATGTGCGACGCGATCAATTTTTGCGATCCTTCTCCCGCCGCCAGCTATTTGGCTGTGAAGCGGATATTGATCAGGGGTGGATTGATTCCCTACGTCAGGATGCCGAACGAGAGCGGGGGCGGTACGCCGTTTATTCCTTCCTGGCGGGATTTTGGCGGGAGGATTATGGATCCGCGATCGCCCGGTTGACCCTGCCTACCTTAGTATTGTTTGGCGTAGGGGCCTCTGGAATTGATCAACTAAGCAAGAGAGATAGTGCATCCCACCGTCTAGAGAACTACCTGACTCAGCTACCCCAGGGTAAGGGTGCGATTATTCCTGGACGGAACGTCCTACCCTACGAATCCACTAACGAATTTGTAGCGTATCTGACCCAATGGTTGACAAGTTCACTGGAAGAATATCAGGGGTTTAGCGATTGAAAAAATCTTGATTCAAAGCTGCGATCTGTAATATCGCAAATCATCATTAATTTCAAGGAAATATGGATTTTCCGCTAAATCAACAACCGTAGTATCGGAGCTATCGTTAATGATTTGATTATTTAGAAGTATCGCGGTTGATAAGCGTTCCACATTTATTTGGACGTACTCAGGGTTAGAGGGATCAACAGTCAACATATCCGGTAGGATGGCCATCAACTCAGCGGTCAAACCGTAGGCAACCCCAGTAACTGCCATATTTACCCCTGCCTCTGCATACTTCAATGATACCCCTGTAGTGATGGCTGAACCCAGAAAAGCCGCAGCATTAGTCACCTCATCTAGGGTACCCTCTATAATGAAAGTACGAACTAGATCGGCAGTATCATCACCTGGAGATAAAATATTTAAGCTGTCTACAGTTTGGGCAGAGGTTAAACTCTCAGCAGCTTGACATATCGAGGGTTTATCTTCGAGCCTCGAAGCTATCGGCAAATCTTGCGATGACTGAGAATTTATAGTCCCAGGGTCACTTTCATTGCGGTCTGAATCATCTTCTGGAAATAAAGTATAGACAGCAGTAACAGAAAAGGCATCACCATCTAGTTGGAGTGGTGCACAAATTAGAACCTGGCCAAAACGGGAATTGAGATTAACCGTCTCGCCCCGGCGGACCGACTCCTGGGCAGTGTAGGCAGCTGTATCGGGAGTTAATTCTGAACCATTGGAGTCAGTTTCACTGAAACTCGCCTGAGAGCCTAAGGAATTAGGACCACTCTGGATCGTGTCAGCAATAACTCCCCTGTGCTGGGGGGTTATTGCTGCATAGGCGTCACAATAGATAAAGGTCGCTAGGGAAAAAGTCAACAAAGAAATAAATTTTCCTGATAGAGCTCTAGCGTTTTTCATGAAGTATCCTAAAACTCAATCAAAAATTATTCCAAACGAATTTAGAGACAATAACATTACAGGAACATAAAACTAATAAACCCAAAAAGCTAGAATTTTAGGAGCTAAGCTAAGATTTACGTTTGAGAACTGTGGCTCTGGTCACCTACTTCCTGCTCCTCTTCCATCTCCCATAACCTGTTTCTCACAGGGTGAAAATGGGAAAAACTATTTGAGGTTCCTCTCCCTAGGGAGAGGAACCTTGACTGAACTAAAATTCCGCTTCTCAACTAGACGAGGATTAACGGATACCAGATGGTCTTGCTCTTACCACACGAACGTTGGGGGCTACGGTCCTTGCCACGGATGCTCTCTGAGTGGATGGTGCAGAAGTGGATGGCGCAGAAATAGAGCTACCGCTAGGCCTGGTAGGAATAAAACCAAAGTTGGGTGGACGAACTGGAGTGACAGTGCTAGGAGGTCTCACGCGCCCAGGAGGACGAGTACCCGCCTCAACCGATTGGGCGGCAAAGGCAAGCAGGGCTAAACCCAGGGAAACCTGGACAGCTTGCTTAAATATCTTGGACATTTGCTTTCTCTCGCTTTTACTAAGATTTACTCGAACTCCGAACTTATCTCCCACTCAGACAGACAGTGGGGAAAAAGTCTCAATCAATACACTAAGAAACCCATGACAGAAATAACCAAATACAGTCAGCTAAAATTTAGGTAACTCACCTTTCGATGGAAAAACCGCAAAACTTAGCAAACTTGTACGGTAAACTTAGAACCATTAAACATCATCGAACACCAAAACCTAAGCCAACCAAGAAAATTATACCAAATCTTTAAACCGCAAGTATAGCCCTTTAAGCATTGTTAAAAACTTATTAGTATTCCTCTGGCCTGTGATACTCAATCAACCAATTGAGGACTTTTACTTTAAATTTATAGGCGTATCTGATTTTACGTTTGGCCTAATTCAGAAAAATGATTTGGATGAGCTTTAGTTTATTTGTCGTCTAGATAAAAATTTAACCAAATAGAAGATTGTTGTCAAGTGCCAAAGGTGGGAATTTCTATCTATTTAGATTTTTTCTGTTTCCAGATGTCACCTAAATCTATAGGAGTAGTCAAGGGTTATGGCTAACCTATGTCCAGGTATGGTCATGTTAAAAATATCGGTGTAAAGGGCGTTCAGGGTAAGTGGAATATTTTTGAAAGGAAGAAAAGATGCCCCTAGGTTAAAGCCTCCATAACCCCAGGATGAGCCCAGACCAATTTGGGGATGAACCTGCACTCCCGCACCGGCAACCAAGCCCACGCCCGTCTCCGCAAACATAGGAGCACCTCCAGCCCCTAGGGTTACGGTCAGAGGCATAGGCTGAACAGCATCATCGGGTCGAAGATAGGTAAAACCCGATACGACACCGTAAACCACGGGAGGATTCAAACTTGCTTCAGGGCCATAGCTGTAAAAATTAGATACCCCGAGGGCCGCAGATGCGGCAAAATTATTGTCTTCAAAGATGTATCGATGCACTTTGAGGTCAAAAGAGCCATTAACGGCAAATTCAGTCCGGGTGCTGAGAATGTTATAAGCAAGTTCCAGGCCAACTAGGTTGCGAGGATTACCCAACCCAAACCCCATAGAAATGGCACTGTCAATAAAAGTAGTACGAACTTTGTCTTTGCTAGCACCTGTGATAGCAATAAAAAGATCGCCCCATTCTGATCCAAAGGCCTCTGGAATGCCTGTACCACTGGACGGGTAGTAAGAAGAAGTGGGATCAAGCAGTGGTGGTATCTGAAACTGTTGTCGCAATTCTTCCGGGCTGACCGGTGAATCAGGTTGGCTGCTGCCCCCTTGGACTGCAGGGGAATCAATTCCTCCGTTGGAGGTTTCGATGCTGCTCTGGGCCAACTTACTTGAAGTCAACGAGTCTGACTGAACTAACTCAGAGGGGACGGGAGGAAGTTGGATGCTTTCTAGCTCTTGAGCAGCTACCACCGACGGCAACAGACCGCCAAATAACGTCAGGCTAAACAAACAAAGTGAACCTTTGCACAAGGTAGGCCTGATATAAATGGCGGAAAACTTGGTAGATACCATGCAAATTAACATTTAAGAAGAAAGTCGAGCGTAAGCCTTTAACCAAGCCCTATTCGTTACCGGACAAGTACACCTGTGCAATTAGTGGGTGCCTATTGTCCTAGATATAACATGGCCCTTAAGTAAATTCAAGCAGGGGTAAGGTCACAGCAACCCCCGCAACGAGAATCATTCTCACTCAATCGGGAGATTTTAGGGGATTCCCACGGTTATAACTCCTATTCTTTCCTTTGGGCAATTGAGGGCAAAAGTCTCTGGAGTCGGCTTTTGTAGTACAAACGTTTTGAAATAACAATTGCTGTTAAGCTCGGATTCTTGCGGCGTGTTTTGTTTCTTCATCAAAGCTTTTTTAGCTTGAAAACTCCCAGAAGTGTATCCGTACAAACGCTGAATTGGTTTAAGGGCTGGGTCGTGAGTAGTCCGAGTTTTCCTTGTAATTAGTTGTAAGCATGGTCAACAACTGGCTGGAGGCGAGTTGTCAAGACAACGTTGGTCAGCCATGTTTTTGAAACAGCGGTCATCCCATCCACTAAATATGTTGGGTTCTACTGGCTGGGGAGGTGGCGATCACCTTGAGGGTGGTCAGGCTGGAATCGCTACAGCCACTCAAATGGGCCCCTAGCTGCTTGAGGTGGGTGAGGTGCTCCAGGGACGTTGATGTAATGATTTCTCCAGCTATCAGGCTGGGGATGCCGGGGGGGTAGGCAGCTATGGTTTCGGCGCTGACCTGGCCCAGGGCCTGGGGGGTTGGCAAGGTGCAATGGGGACTAAAAAAGGCTTGGCGGGGAGACAACGGAGGACGGCTATGGGGGCAGGAGAGACTTTCCGGAAAAAGATGGATTTTCTTATGGGTTAGGAGGGATGCCTCGGTCTGGCAGGCTGCTAGTTTGGTAAATCCTTGATGACAATGCTGGATATCCTCCGGGGTATTACCTAGGCTGACAATCAGGGTCAGGTGGTGGAGTTCAGCCAGTTCAACGGTAACGCCCAGGTGGCAGTGCAGGTAGTCATCCGCCTCTAGTCCGGATATCCCTAAGCCGCTGACATCCACGGTCAGGCGGGTGAGATCCAGGTCTGCTACGCTTGGGCATTTGATCAACTGGGCTCTGCTAAGTACGGTCAGGTTGGGGATCGGTTCAAGTCTTTGGCGCAGGACTTGGGCTAACTCCAGACTCCTGGCCAGGAGAGGCTCTCCTGCGGTAGCGAGTTGGTGGCGGGCGGCATCCAGGGAGGCTAACAGTAGGTAACTCGGGCTACTGGACTGGGTCAGTTGTAGGGCTCTACGTAGGCGATCGCGATCCACCCGTTCCCCCTGGCAGTGCAGCATGGCCGCCTGGGTGAGGGCGCCCAACACCTTGTGGGTGGACTGGACCACCAGATCAGCGCCCTGGCTGAGGGCGGCCGCCGGCAGGTCCGGATGGAAGCCAAAGTGGGGCCCGTGGGCCCCATCCACCAGTAGGGGGATGTTGTGCCGATGGGTGATGGCGGCGATCGCCGCCAGGTCAGAACAAATCCCATGGTAGGTGGGGGACACCACCAGTACGGCCCGGCTCTCTGGATAGTCGGCCAGGGCTTTGGAAACGGTCTCTGGTGCCATCCCCAGGACCAGCCCCAGCGGCTCACTGTAATCCGGCTGGAGGAATACCGGTTCAGCCCCCGCCAGAATTAATCCAGAGATGATTGACTGGTGGGCATTACGGGGTACCAGGATGGTATCCCCAGGATTACAGGTGGCCAGGATGGCTGCTTCTAAACCACCGGTAGAGCCATTGGTGAGGAACCAGGTTTGATCCGCGGCGAAGGCATTAGCCGCCAGTGCTTGGGCCGCGGCGATTACCCCCTGCGGCGCGAAGAGGTTATCCAGTTCGGGCAGTTCCGTCAGGTCCGCCGCCAGGGCTGCCATACCCAGTAGTTCCTGTAGCTCGGCGGATGCCCCCTGACCTCGGCGGTGGCCAGGGGTGTAGAAGGCGGCGTGGGGACGCCGGGCCGCATTCCGCAGGGCGGATAGCAGGGGAGTTTGACGTTGATCTATTGAGTCTATCGCGGTCATAGGGATTGACTTTGAACCATAAAAAATCTCCAGGGACCTGGCAACACACTAGTCTATAGACCAGAGCGAGTGACTTCCAGAGAACCCCTACTCGGGCGGTTGATTTTTATCAATCCAATAGTTTAATCGGATGTTTTCTAGGGATGGATGGGGTGCCCAGTGAGGAGATGGGCCAGGGACAAAATCCTAATTTTTATTAAAGAAAAAATAACCCATAGACTGTTTACAGGAATCCGAGTTTAGTCAAAAGGCTTTCTCCGTGGGGGTTTTGACTGTTTCTTGGAGATTGTCCGGCGGGTGCTACTCCATCATCCCAGGTACTCCGCCCTTAACAATAACGTGTAAAACTGTGCAGTAGGTTCTACTGTGCCTGGGGGTAGGGTATGTCAGAATGTAAGCGGTTTTTGCCTAGTTACCCAAGATTTCGGCGTAGGCAGTCATGATCAAATCAATCGACCTCTTGTACCAGTATGCTTGGCTCGTGCCGGTGTTGCCTCTCCTGGGGGCAGCCGCGGTGGGGGTTGGCCTGATCTCCTACGGCCCAACCATTAGCCAATGGCGACGACCGGCGGCCACCTTGATTGTCTCCCTGACCGGTGTGGCCATGGTGCTGTCCCTCCTCCTGTTCTGGAGTCAGGTGCAGGGTCATCCTGCCTATGTCTACACCTTTGAATGGGCAGCGGCGGGAGACTTTCACCTGGAGATGGGTTATACCATCGATCACCTGGCCGCCTTCATGCTGGTGGTGGTCACCACCGTCGCTTTGCTGGTGATGATTTACACCGATGGTTACATGGCCCATGATCCGGGCTATGTCAGGTTCTATGCTTACCTGAGTTTGTTTAGTTCCTCCATGCTAGGGCTGGTGATCAGCCCTAACCTATTGCAGGTCTACGTATTCTGGGAATTGGTGGGGATGTGTTCCTACCTGCTGATTGGCTTTTGGTACAGTCGTAAACCCGCCGCCGATGCTTGTCAAAAGGCCTTCGTTACCAACCGGGTGGGGGACTTTGGCCTACTGCTGGGCATCCTGGCCCTGTTCTGGGCCACCGGTAGCTTTGAGTTTGACGTCATGGGCGATCGCCTCACCGCCCTGGTGAACAGTGGCGGCCTGGCGCCCGGGATGGCAGCCGTGTTTGCTGTGCTGGTATTTTTGGGCCCCGTGGCTAAATCAGCCCAGTTCCCCCTGCACGTTTGGTTACCCGATGCCATGGAGGGCCCCACACCGATTTCGGCCCTGATCCACGCCGCCACCATGGTGGCGGCAGGGGTATTTCTGATTGCTCGCATGTACCCGGTGTTTGAGCCCATCCCCACGGTGATGACCGTAATTGCCTGGACGGGGGCCTTCACTGCCCTGATGGGGGCGACCATCGCCATTACCCAAAACGACATTAAAAAGGGTCTGGCCTTTTCCACCATGTCCCAGTTGGGGTACATGGTGATGGCCATGGGGGTCGGGGCCTATAGCGCCGGCCTCTTTCACCTGATGACCCATGCCTACTTCAAGGCCATGCTATTTCTGGGTTCCGGCTCCGTCATCCACGGCATGGAGGCGGTGGTGGGCCATGATCCAGTGCTGGCCCAGGATATGCGGCTGATGGGAGGTCTGCGTCGGTATATGCCGGTGACGGCGACCACCTTCCTGATTGGTACCCTGGCCATCTGTGGGATTCCCCCCTTTGCTGGGTTCTGGTCTAAGGATGAAATTCTGGCCTCTACCTTCGCCGTCAGTCCAGTGCTCTGGGGGGTCGGTTGGGTCACCGCTGGGATTACCGCTTTCTACATGTTTCGTATGTATTTCTCCACCTTTGAAGGGGAGTTTCGCGGTAACGACCAGGTGATTCGCCAGGATTTGAAGCGAGCCGAGGCCCAGCGCCTGGGCCTCTCCCTGGGGCCAGGGGCGATGAATCCCCAGGAACTCACCCTGGACAGTGAGGAGCATGGCCACGATGATCACGACCACCAGCCCCACGAATCCCCCCTGACCATGACCTTTCCCCTGATGGTTCTGGCGGTTCCTTCGGTGCTGATTGGTTTTGTGGGTACCCCCTTTGCCAATCAATTTGAGGCCTTTATCCATCCCCCCGGTGAGGTGGAGGGGCTGATGGAAGCCGGCGAAGCCTTTGATTGGGGTGAGTTTATCCTGATGGCGGGCAGTTCGGTGGCGATCGCTACCCTGGGGATTGCCCTGGCGGTGCTGATGTATCGCCTCCGAGTCATCGATCCGGCGGCGATCGCCAACAAAATCAAGCCCCTTTACAACTTCTCCCTGAACAAGTGGTACGTTGATGACCTCTATGAGGTCCTGTTCGTCCAGGGTAGCCGCAAGCTAGCTAAGCAGGTCCTAGAAATCGACATCCGCATTGTGGATGGCTTGGTTAACCTGGCCGGCTTTGTCACCTTGATTAGCGGGGAAGGCCTTAAATATCTGGAAAATGGTCGGGCCCAGTTCTACGCTCTGATCGTGTTTGGAGCGGTGTTGGGGCTGGTGCTGCTCTCAGGGGTAACCTAGGCTGCCTCCGCCCCCAGGTTCCTCTGGTCTTGACTTCCCGATGGTTTCTGCCTACCTCCATTCAACCCATTCGCTGATGGGAATAATCCTATGGATCTTGCCACCTTTCCCTGGCTAACCACCATTACGCTGTTGCCACTGTTGGCCTGCCTGCCCATTCCCTTCCTACCCGATGACAACGGTAAGACGGTGCGCTGGTATGCCCTGGTGGTGGGCTTGATTGACTTTGTCTTGATTGTGGTGGCCTTCTACCTCAATTACGACTTCAGCCAATCAGGGCTGCAACTGGTGGAAAGTTACACCTGGGTTCCCCAGCTAGACCTGAAGTGGTCCCTAGGGGTAGACGGCCTGTCCATGCCCCTGGTGCTGCTGACGGGGTTTATCACCACCCTGGCCACCCTGGCGGCCTGGCCCGTCACCCTAAAGCCCAAGCTGTTTTATTTCCTCTTGCTGGCCATGTATAGTGGCCAGATCGGCGTATTTGCGGTTCAGGATCTGCTACTGTTTTTCCTGTTTTGGGAGCTGGAGCTGATCCCGGTTTACCTGTTGCTCTCCATCTGGGGGGGAAAGAAGCGTCTCTACGCCGCCACCAAGTTTATTCTCTACACCGCCGGCGGGTCCCTGTTTATTTTGGTGGCCGCCCTGGCCATGGCCTTCTACGGTGACACCGTCAGCTTCGACATGAGCCAGCTAGCCCAGAAAGCCTATCCCCTAAGGTTGCAACTGCTGCTCTACGGTGCCTTTCTGGTGGCCTACGCCGTCAAGTTGCCGATCATTCCCCTGCACACCTGGTTACCCGATGCCCACGGGGAAGCAACGGCGCCGGTGCATATGTTACTGGCGGGTATTTTGCTGAAAATGGGGGGCTACGCCCTGATTCGCATGAACCTGGGCATGTTGCCCGAGGCCCACACCTACTTTGCCCCAATATTGGTGATTCTGGGCTGTGTGAATATCGTCTATGCGGCGTTAACCTCCTTTGCCCAGCGTAACCTCAAGCGTAAAATCGCCTACTCTTCGATTTCCCACATGGGGTTTGTGCTGATTGGCATTGCCTCCTTTAGTAACCTGGGCCTGAGTGGTGCGGTGCTGCAAATGGTCTCCCACGGCCTGATTGGGGCCAGCCTCTTCTTTTTGGTGGGGGCCACCTACGATCGCACCCACACCCTGATTCTCGAGGAGATGGGGGGGGTAGGCAAAAAAATGCCCAAGATCTTTGCCATGTTTACCACCTGCTCCCTGGCTTCCCTGGCCCTGCCGGGCATGAGTGGCTTTGTCGCGGAGTTAATGGTGTTTGTAGGCTTTGCCACCAGTGACGCCTACAGTTTCACCTTCCGTCTGATCACCATTATCTTCATGGCCATCGGGGTGATTCTCACTCCGATTTACCTGTTGTCGATGCTGCGGGAAATCTTCTATGGCCCAGAGAACAAACAATTGGTGGAGCATGAAGTGCTGGTGGATGCTGAACCCCGCGAGGTGTTTATCATTGCCTGCCTATTGGTGCCGATTATCGGCTTTGGCTTCTATCCCAAGCTCCTGACCCAGATCTATGACGCCACCACCCAACGGTTGACTGCCCGCCTCGGTCAGGTATTCGTCGATCAGAGCGATCCCCTGGGAAGGACAGTTCCCCTGGCGGCCCTACCGGTTTTAAAGGCGCCAACCCTTGAGCCATAATGATACTTATCGCTGGTGATGCATTTCTATGGGTAAGTCCATATTGCTTTAGTCTTTATTTTAGGAGTTAACCCATAACCATGGGAAACGTAGTCAGCGGATGGCTAGGCCATTCCCTAGTCTTGAGTACTCTCCTTTGGGGTGCGCCTCTACCGGGTTTTAACCTCGTGCCCATGGCCTGGGCCCAGTCGGCGGGAGACGAGACCACCAGTATTCAGGTATACGAGCGGGTGAGTCCGGCGGTGGTGGCGATCGAAACCGACGATGGCGGCGGTAGCGGCAGTATTGTCGATCCGAATGGTTTGATTCTGACCAATGCCCACGTGGTCGGCAGTAGTCCTGTGGTGCAGGTACGTTTGGCCGATGGACGGCGCTTTCAGGGGGAGGTGGTGGGCTACGGTGATAATCGTCTGGATTTGGCGGCGGTGCGCCTTCGTAATGGTCCCAATAACCTACCCACGGTTACCATGGCCCCCCCCAACTCGGTGCGCGTGGGTCAAAGTGCCTTTGCCATTGGTAGCCCCTTTGGCCTACAAGGAACCTTGACGGTGGGAATTGTGAGCCGCATTGACAGCGAGCGTAACCTGATTCAAACCGATGCCGCTATCAATCCGGGTAACTCCGGTGGTCCCCTGCTGAATAGTAACGGTCAACTGATCGGGGTCAATACCTCGATTTTTACCACCTCCAGTAGTGGGGGTAGTGTGGGCATCGGCTTTGCTATCCCTACCGACGCGGTGCAATCCTTTTTGGCGGCGGTGCGATCGGGGCAAGCCGCAACTACTAATAGGGTAGCCCGCACCGATCAGGAGCCAATCTCCATCGCCATTGGGGGTCCCATCATCCAGGGTCGCCTGGCGGAAGGTAGTAATGTGCTTCCCGATGGCAGTTACTACAATGCCTACAGCTTTGAGGGACAGTCTGGTCAGAGCATCACCATTGACATGATTAGTAATGAGGTTGATCCCTTTCTAATTTTGATCGGTCCCGATCAGGATGGCCTGTTTCTCCAGGACGACGACAGTGGCGGTAACTACAATGCTCGCCTATCCCTGCGGCTGCCATCGAGTGGAATGTATACTATCGTGGCCAATGCCTACGCAGAAGGGGAAGTGGGGCGTTATCAGCTACGGTTAACGGAGGCCGGCGGAGGTGCTACCTCCTCCACCCCCAATGGGTTGATTTTGCGGGAACAGGGAGGTTTAGGGCCGGGTGACGACACTCTGCAGGATGGCTCCTACTTCCAGGAATTCAACTTCCGGGGCCAAGCGGGGCAGAGTGTACGTCTGCGATTAGTTAGTAACAGCTTCGATACCTACCTGTTGCTACTCGACCCGGCGGGCAACACCCTGGCGGAAAATGATGATGCCAGTCCCAGCACGACCAACTCGGAGTTAATTGTCACCCTGCCTGGAGACGGTCAGCATACCGTTATCGTCAACGCCTATAACCCGGGTGAGCAGGGGGAGTTTTTGCTAGTGGTGGACTAGGTTATAATCGGTTTCTGGTTTGGGATTAGACGACTGAGGCCTCCCACCAGGGTATGCTTAATTACGCTTATTTTTCAGGGTCTAGCGATCAGAAAAGATCATGGGATTTTGTAGAATTCGGCTCTGGCTGGCTCTAGCGGCTTCGGTAGGGATCACCGTTACGATGCTGGCGGCAGGGGATTGGGTAGGCCTCAGGGTTCAGGCCCAAAAACCTGAGACGATTACCCTGCGTTCCGATGTCCAGGAGGCTAACACCAATACCGGTGTGATTACCGCCCGGGGTAATGTTTACATTGACTATCCAGCTCAGCAGATCCATGCCACCTCAGCCCAGGCTCAGTACTTTAGTAACGAGCGTCGTATTGTTCTCAGTGGTAACGTGGTGGTCTACCAGGAGGGTAACACCCTGCGGGCCGAGGTGGTCACCTACTTAATTGACGAAAGCCGTTTTGTGGCCGCTGCAGCCCCGAACCAACAGGTGCAGGCGGTTTACCACCTACCGACCAACCCACCCAGCGATAACCCCTCCGCTAACCCACCCCCAGTGGGGAACCCTAATTCTGCCGCTGAACCACCCCTGGTCCTAGATCTGAGCCCTGTTGACAGCCCTGCACCATGACCCGTCCCTTGCTCTTTGACAGCGTTTCTGACTTTTCCGAGGGGCTGGCGATGGTGCGTCTGGACTCCCGACTGGGTTACATTGATCCCCAGGGTGAGCTGGTAATTACGGTAACCGATGCCGCGGTGAGTTTAACCTCGGCCTACGCCCAGTCCCTGGCGGTAGCTCGGGCCGGTGACTACTACGGATATTTAAATCGTCAGGGTAATTGGGCCATCCCGGTGCAATTTCGCCAGGCCAAGTCCTTCTCTGAGGGGTTGGCGGCGGTCCAGGGAGGTAATAAGTATGGATTTATTAATCTCTTCGGGGAGTGGGTGATTGAACCTCAATTTGATCTAGCCGATCCCTTTGCTGAAGGTTGGGCCGCGGTGAAACTGGCGGAGGATTATGGCTTTATTGATAAAACCGGTCACGTTGTGATTCCTCTGACCCTTAAGGATGCCTGGAGTTTTTCCGAATCTCTGGCGGTAGCCAGGGTTGATCGGCATTACGGCTATATAGATCGGAGTGGGGCGATGGCGATCGCCCCTGTCTACGATGGGGCCTTTAACTTCTCCGAAGGCCTGGCTCGTGTTCGCCAGGGCAGCGACTTTGGCTACATTGATGCAACGGGCCACCCAGGGATTCCCCTAACCTGGGCCTTTGCCTCCGACTTTTCTGAAGGGTTAGCGGCGGTTTTATCGGAGGGTCGCTGGGGCTACCTGAACCGCAGCGGTGAGCTGGCCATCCCGCCCCAGTTTACCTATGCCGCTGACTTTGCCGAGGGCTTAGCCGCGGTACAGCAGGGGGAGCGCTACGGCTTTATTAACCCTGCCGGTGACTGGGTCATACCTCCCACCTACCATAACGCGGGGCCTTTTTCGGAGGGCTTGGCCCGGGTACAGGTCAACGGCCATTGGGGGTTCGTAGATATCGCCGGCAACCTGCTCACCGGCGTCGGGTTTGGCTAGGGGATAATATGGCTTGAAGCATTGCTTACCCTTAGGGTGTTGACTCGTAAATTGTCCTAACCGTCTGGCTAGACGCTCAAAGATCACCTATGGTTCTACCCTCTCCAGATACCCCCCTTTACAATCATCCCTTGCCAGATATTGAGAATTGGCTGCGCCGTCAAGGTTGCAAACAAGACAGTGAAGCCCCTCATCAGTGGCATATTACCCGCCCCCTGTGGGAGGCGGACTTAGTCCTGGAGACCGACTCCCTGGTGGTCCGTTACCGTCAGTCTGGCCCTGAGGGGCAGGATCTGCAACGAGCCTTTAAGTACTCCCTCAGTCGTCAGGACCTGGAGGAAGCAATTTTTTCAGGTCCCTAGACCTGGTCTTTCCCCGCCAGTCGATTGGAAAGACCTATGCAAAGGACTTTGCTTTCATTCCCTAGCGGAAATTCAAGCGGTACTCGAGAAACAGCCGACTATTGTTGCCAAAGTTGGTGGATCCCTGCACTCCCCAGTGGTCATCAATCCGGTAGCGGGCATTAAAGGCAAAGGGTTGGGCCTGGTTGAGCACCTGAATTAGGCTAACCGATAGGTTCTGGGTGATGCCCAGGTTCGCCCCGACTCCAAAGTTGAGGCGATCGCCCTCCGTGTCCGGGATCAGACTGGTGGTGGTCAGCCGAAATCGCTGCAGTCCCAGGGCGTTGCCCACGGCGTCCTGACTGTCGGAGGTGAAGGCATTGAGGAGATTAATCCCCAGGGGTAGGGCCGGCTCGGCTCCCTCCAGGTCCGATAGGTAGCCCCCGCTCACCATGCTCAATAGCTGGTTTTGGGAATAGGGCGGGTTACTACTCAACTCCAGGTTTTCAAACAGTCGGCTGGCGGGACCGGTGACCCGCGCTTCAATCAGTAGATCGTCAAAAATGGTATTTGCCCCCAGGGGGTCGAGGTCCGGTACCTCGGCCCTGGCGGTGAGGGTCTGGGGACGGTTAATGTTGTAGCGGCGCTGCAGGGGAACGACAGCGGTAAATTCCAGATCCAGTTCCGGGTCAAGTTTTGACTCGGGCCGGAAGACAATCAGATTATCTCGGCTTTCCTCCAGGAAAAACTCCGCCGTGACGGTGTTGATCCAACCCTCGGTGAGGGCAATGACGCCATCGCCGTAGAGGCCAGGTACGGGACCGCTGAGGGTCAGTTGCCCCTGCAGGCCCAGGGAAAACAGGGGGGCCGCCTTCACCCGGGCCGGTAGCAAGGTCAGCTGGAGGTCATTGACCTGCACCGGGAAGATTTGCCTAACCGCCGCCAAGTTCTGCCTAAGGGCCTTCACCCCTGGGCTTAGTAGAACGGTGTTGACCAATTTGAGAACTTCTGGCCCCACCGCCACGCGGGTATCCTGCAGACGCAGGTCACCGCCGATGGTGGGGCTGAGCAGGGCATTGGTGAGGGTCACCTGACCATTGATCTGGCTGCTCACCTCATCAGCAAAGTTAAAATTCAGGTCCCCCAGGGCCAGGGTGAGCCCCTGGTCTTCGGGGCGGGCGGCCTGGCTGGTGAGGGGCAGGTCACCCGTGAGGGCAAGTTGGCCCTCCCATAGGTTACCGGTGAGGGAGTCAACCCTAATGCCTTGATCCTGGAACTGGATGGCCCCCGTGAGGTTATCGAGGGAGGTGTTGAGGAGGGGGCTATTAAAGCGGACCTGGTTAAAGAAGATCCCTCCCCCCACCAGGGGCCGACGGAGGGTGCCGCCGATCGCCACATCCAGATTGGCCTGCCCCCCGCCCCAGGTGACTAGGGGGGTAAATAGATTAATCAAGGAGAAGCCGTCATCCTTGAGGCTGGCCCGCAGGGCAATGGCCTGACTGGGGGGCTGCACCGTCATAAAGGGCAGGGCATAGGGGACCTGGCCCGAGAAGGTGAGGGGCTCCGGGCTCGATCCGAGAATTTGCCCCTGGAGATTAAAGATGGCGTCCTGGTAACTAAAGCTGCTGCCGATCTCCTGCAGGGGCTGCTGGTTGATGGTTGCTCCAGCCACCCCCCATTCACCCTGCAATTGGGGGTTGGTGTAGGGGCCGGTGAGCTGGGCCTCGAGGTTGAGCAGCCCGGTGACCTGAAAGGGAATTTCCAGCAGGTTGGCGGCGGCGGTGAGGGGTAGGTTAGCCGCCTCCACCCGTAGGTTTGACTGGGCTAACCCCAGATCCCCCAGCAGCCCCAGGCGGGTCTCACCGGCCCGAAACTCCACCGGATTGAGGGATAGCACCTGGCCCTGGAGCTGCCCCTGGGCCAGAAACTGATTGTCAAAGTCGTAGCGGCCCCAGGCCCAGTTTTGTCCGGTGAAACTAAACTCCGCCCCCAGGTCTTGACCCTGGGCAATGTTCAGGCTGAGGCGGCCTGACACGCCCCCCTCCAGATCCTCCAGGCTGGGGACTAGGGCCCGGTTGGACTGCTGTTGCCCTAGCCGCCCCAGGGTGGCCAAGGCCCGGGCGATGGTGGCCTGGTTGAGCAGGGGGGCTTGGGGATTGCCAACGGAGTGCACCGCCAGGTCTGTACTTTGCCCAGGGGTGCGGGGCTGGAGTAGACGACCCAGGTCGCCATAGTCGTAGACGCAGGGGTTGATCTGC
>Ga0208465_1000138_pt1 | contig 23365 bp, 5 predicted proteins | sample LakMenEpi31Aug10_FD_150749 | JGI IMG/M metagenome (GOLD analysis project Ga0208465, IMG submission 150749) | Freshwater microbial communities from Lake Mendota, WI - 31AUG2010 deep hole epilimnion (SPAdes) | ecosystem: Environmental > Aquatic > Freshwater > Lake > Epilimnion/Euphotic zone ...
TAATATAGAAACTGGTTGGTTTGATGCTAATGTTCTTGATGTATATCTATTTGTACCAACTATTTGATCTATAGATAATATAGTGCCAAGAAAAGCAACAGAAAGAAAACCCTTTCTCCATGAGTTACCAGTGGAGGCGTCAAAGAATTGATCATCTAATGACTCAAGAGATTGTGGGTAGTGAGTCCAAGGATCTTGATATTTAAATCTATCATAAAATTCTGTTTTAACTTCATCTTCGTATTGTTCTTGAAATTTATCAAACTCTTCTCCAAGCGCATTAGATAATGCGGGGGTATATGGTCTATATTGTCTGTGGGTATTTTCAAATGATAAACTCTTAAAAAGAGCAGAAATTAATCCATCTAGAAAATATTCTTTGGTAGAATTATTTATATCTGAATAATCTGGAAATGTATTATGTTGATCTGAGTTTGTTGGATATGGCATAATTATTCACTAAGTTCATATGTCCAAGAAAGATTTAAAGTATATCTACCCTCTGTTGCATTCCAAGTTTCTGATGGCGCATTTTGAAAATATCTTCTAATGCCCGGTTCGTTTGCCGGGCTATATATACCTATTAATCTATCTAGCTCTCCTCTAAATGGTTCTAAAAGACTTGGTTTAGAATATAACAAGTTTCTTCTCAAAACGGAATTTTCTAAATTACTAGCTCTACCATATCCTATCCAAGTTTGATCTAATATAACCTCAATAGATAAATCTCGTTTAAATTCAGTTCTACCATAAGTATATTGCAATACCGGGCCGGTTGGTCTGCCCAATATTGGTATAACAGCAAAAACATCTCCGGGATAAGTATCGGTAACTTCGATTTTTTCTGACATAACTCTAGAAAAGAAATTTGTGGGCCTAGAATCAAACTCAAGATTATATGTAATTTCACCATTTATTGGATTAGTACCTATAGCTACTGATAATGGTTGACTATTTAAAGTTAATCCAGTAAGAGAATTACATCGTTTATATATAGAAGATAAATTACCAAATTGACCATTTCTTGTTAATTTTTGATAAGCAATTTTAGCCCTTTCGACTTCTCCATCCTCCATAGAGGATAGAGTAGTTCTATTTGTAGTATCAAAAATTCCAGAAGCGTACTCTTCTGGTATCCACTCTGATAATCCTTTAATTGTACCATCGATAGAGATTTTATGATATGGAGAATCTTGACCATTTGTGATATTATGGCTAAATGTTTCAATGGCTTTAGATCCAGTTGGAGCAATAATAAACGTATCTGTAATACTATAAGAACCTTCAGACACATTTTCTTGTTCAGATCTTTCCCAATTATATAGTTGTAATTGATCATTTCCTGGATTGTCAACATTGAGCGTATCGCTAAAAATTTTATCACGTATTGCTAAACGTAGAGCAAGTGGATCTGTGTCTGAAATATAATGATGAAGAAAACTTTTAGCTAAAATACAAGACTTTACTCCCGGTATATCTTGTCCAAGCATTAGTCCAGTTTGTGTTCCACCTCTGCCTATTATGCTACTATACTGCGCATCATAAATAATTGGTTTACCAGTTGCCTGCAATGTCCTAGTATATTTGAAATATCTATTAGTAATTGGATAATGTTGTGCATCTGATCCGTCGTGATAACAATATCCATATTCACCAGTGATCGGCTCTATAGATATATCTTCACTTAGGCTACTTATAACAACTGGGTCGTTAAGCACTGGAAATTCTGCTATATTATTGCAATTTATTAGTGGAGCAGAATGGCTTCCTTCCCACTTATCATAAGCTTTAAAGGTAGCGGTGAATTTACAATATTGCCAATATGTTCCTTCCTCAAAATCTAAAGTTTGTAATATTGGAAAATATGTGGCTATAGGAGTGCCATTAACATCGTTTAATTCTAATCTAAGTTTTTTATCTGTAAAATATAGTCGTAATCTTTCTTGTCCATCAAATGCTGCGCCAACTCTAGTACCACCCGGACTAGATTGTGGTGGAGGATTAAAAGTACCTTGAGCAGAACCAGAAGTCATAATATAACCATTTAATGTTATATCATATTCTTCTCCATAAGACCTTTGATGATCTCTAAGGTGATTAACAGAAATAGATACAAAAGGCGTTGGATCTAAGAATATTCGTCCACCTTCGGTATAAATATATAGCGCATTTGTAGCCATTTTATAGACTTCCTCTTGTCCTAAGTTGTAGTATCGTGTCCGTTTTGGCTATACCACTACTATATAATTCCATTACTCCAGATGGAGAAGCTAAACCACTAGCTATTAGTGGCATATTGCCAGAAGATTGTAATAAATTGAATGTATACAAATCCATCATATTATACACATTATTGCTTTCTGGACCATAATTCACTAGTGATAAAGAGCCAGAAACAAATGGTGGAGCGCCATCTACAAATAGATTTATATCTTCATATACAGGCGTTCCATGTAAAAATGACCCACGAATATGTTCAATATAAGGTCTATGTACAACATAGCCGCGAGGAACTTTATCTTGTCCAGACGCCTCTATAAATATTTCTCCATTAATATTTGATAATACAATTCCATTAAATAATACCTTTTGATCAAAATTATTGTCATTCTTAAATGTAAATGTTGTATAATCACTTGGTTTTTGATATTCTCCATAAACTCTACCAGCAATAAATGTGTCTGGATGAGAGAATGCTGGCCTGAGACTTCTTAACATTCCGTCGAAAGCATATGTTGAACCAATATTATCAAATACATTTCCACTAGTTGAGAATGGATGGTTCATAGCCCCAACTGCTAGTATATAGTCTCCATCGACTCTTCTAGCTCTATCTATTGCTATAGCGTTTCCAAAGAATGTATTTTCTCCAGAGTTTTGAATTCTAGCATATGGACCTTGTGCCACAAGTTTGTGTATGGGAGTCCACTCTTGAGTTTTAGAACCCCAATTATTAATTTTGTTTTCATATGTAAATACAGCGCCGTGATTAAACACTACAGTTCCACTAGCCCCATATTGTTCTCTTTCAGAGGGGATTGCTAGATCATGTATTATTCGTTGTTGAATATCAAATTGCTCATTAAATTCTTTTCTTATGAACGGCGCTAGCGTGTCTTCTGAATAGTTTTCAAACCTATGGCAAGGAGCAGATATAGCTAATATATCTCCATTTAGAGCTATGTCATATCCAAACATATCTGATACGAACGCTAGATTCTTTAATTCATCATTAGAATAATTATTGTTACCAATAACTGTAGAAGAGTTGGATGTTGTTAATCCGCTAAAACCAACACTTATTTCTTCTGGTCTAAACTTTCTTGTTACCGTCCAAGGTATTCCAGTTGTTTTTTGCTTAGACAGATTTACAGAACCAAGACCACTTCCAACATTTCCAACCTTTTCAATTAAATACACTGCGCCAGCACCGCCGTTGAATCCTACTTCTTTGCCATACTGCATACCGCTAGCAATAATAGTAGACCAAGGAGTAATTTCTTCTGTATTGTATGGTGAGAATGGAGCGCCAACATATACTTTGTCTTTATGTATCTTTACAGAATATCCAAATAAATCTCCGGGATATCCAGAATAAAATACATCTAAGTCTAAATGATCTTTTCCGATAGCTCTTAGTATTGGTGGAATTCTACTATAAATTCCAGCATCTCTATAGAGAGTTCCATTATATGTATCTTGTATTTTAGATGTAGATCCGTAGTGTTGTTCAACTGCATTAAAATTATCTATATACCAAGCTTGTCTTAGTGCTGCTTTGTATTCTTCACTGTATGCTGGAGGTGGTATTATTTCAATTCTAAAATGTCCGATATCACTATTAAATAGGGACAACATTGGATCAGTTGGTTGTGGCGGTTTTTTACCAGCTATTTCTATCTTACCTTCTAAATCGCTATATTTTGTAGCTGGTAAACTATTACTTGTAAATTGACCAAAGCGATAATTTAATCCACTGTTTTCTGGATAAGCATTAACTAATCTACTTGGACTTGATCTTTCTGGTGATATAATCTTAAATGCTGTTTCATATTGTCTTCCAGATCTTGTTGTATTAAAATTAGTATTTGGATATAGACTTGCTAGGAACCAAGCTAGATTTGGATTAATAGTATTTCCACCTTCGGACAGAATTGTTCTACCTTGTATTAAACTAGGATCACTTATAACCGTAATTCTAGATTTATTATATCCATTGAAATATCCACCTTGATGATAAACTGTCTGCGCCATAACTACTGGGCCGTCAGCAATATCAACACCCGGTGTGCCATATCCTTCTGGAGGATCATTTGAACATATACGATTATTTGATATGCAATATTTAGAGCTATCTGTACTAATTTCTCTATTAAATAATTGTGTATACGAAGTATCTGGTGTGCCGGGAATGGTAACTACTTCTGTTTCATAAATAGGCCACCTAGCTGTAGAAATAATAGTATTTGATGGTATTCTAACACCAGAAACGCTCAACAGTCTAACAGTTCGTAATTGTTTTGGATTTTGTTGTAATGGATAGCCAGCCGAATGCGTAAAATACATATCTAATGTTTCTTGACCAGATGGAATTTGTATGTATAAGTCAAGACTATCGTATAATTCTTTTGTATATCCAGCAAAAACATAAGTTTGTTTAACGTTATTATTTTCATCAGTATCAACTAAAAGTATATTTCTTCCTATTGGTCCAATTGGTTGATTAAGAACCGATGTATTTACAAACTCTGAAGCCAAACAGTTTCCAACAACTAAGTTAATTGGAGAAATTTCTAAAGAACTTTCTTTCAAAATATTGAATCTTAACTTGAATAAGTTATAATCATCATGCTCTTCAAGTTTTTCTGGAACTGTAAACGATACTTTAGTTATGCCAGTATTAAATTTTGGAACTCCGATAGAAAATTGTTCTGTGTCTGTAACTGGAGCGTCAAAAAAAGCTAAATTAATAGCATTGTTATTATTAATAGGAACAAATTCATGTGTAAATCCGTTTGGTACTGGGTACGGTGGACGATCTGAATATGGAACTGTAACAGCGCCATCTCCATATCCGACATAAGAATTACTACTTGCAAAAGAAGAATTTTCGTCTAGCCCATCATATAAATATGTGTTTGCGGCAATTGATAATAAAGATGTTAACTGGCCGATGTTATCAGTTCGAATATCAGATCTATCAGCATATTTATTTTTTCCTTCTAAGAATAGTGGACCCATTGATAATCCTAATTGTTCGCAAATATACTTTGCCACATTTGCAGATCTAACATTATAAGCAGATATTGTAGATGTCATAGAGCTAGAATCTAAATTATATGTATATGTTGTATTATTACTTATTTCATCTCCTAATGATGGCTCTTGACCATAAGTAATTATCAATGTTTTATTTCCCATGTCTAAGAATCGTTTAATATTCTGTATATCTTCACTTGATGGCATATTGTCAGTATTAGCAATCCAAGCTGCTGTATAACCTTTAGAAATATCATATAGATCTTGTGTTAAAACATTTAAGTCGCCCATATCAATACCAACATTAGTCAATTGTGCCTGTATATCAGATTTATTATATCCATCAGTATATGAAGTTCTATTTGTAAATCCGCCAACTTGTGCAACTTTTGCATTACCATCAGCATCAGTTGCTAATAAGTTAAAGTATAGATTAATATTTCTATCGCCCGCAGAGGATAATAAAATATTTCTACTTTCATACATAGTAGCAGCAATTAAAACTATTTTTGAAGTTATACTATATTGTTCTGAAGCAATCATGCAAACATTGGGTTTGATATTAATCAATTTAGTTGCAGATTGATTAGAGATCGTAGATCTAGCTTGTAGTACAGCATCGTTTCCATTATATTCACTTGGATCAAAAAACAAACTATTACTTACAGTATTATTAATATTGTAGTTTAATTCTGTATAATTACTGTCATCGTTTGACCAAATAAATGCAACGCCACTATATGCAGCATTTCCAAACGTTGTTCTTACAGATGTAGAAGAATCATAACCAACTAATTTGGATCTTAATTCTTCAGTGGGTGGAGAGCCGGGAACAATTATTGTTTTAGGTATTGCTTCATATGCTGACAAGATCGGTACTGGCTCACTCTTTGTGTTGAAATTGGGATTTTTACCTCTTTCTTCTCCTTCGCAGCCCCAATCAACAATATTGTGTGTGCCATATTGAAAACCAAAATTTCTTTCATAACTTATCCATGCTGGACCTCTGGGAGTCATTATCTCACATTGATCTATATATTTGGATCTTAAATCTCCCTCATGAACAATGGGCATTTCGCACTTATCATGAAGTTCTCTATATGTTCTTTTTCTTTCAAAGTCAAAACTGAATGGATCAGAAGAACCACTTGGTGGTTTATCGCATATATATAAATCTGATATGTTTGTATCATATAATCTAATGTCTCCAACACCAGAACCTCTTAATGGAACTGGATAAGCTATAGCGGGAGTAGATTTAGCTGGTACAAAAGAGTTTTGAACATTGTAAAATGTATTTGTGTTTTGCATTAATGCTTCATATTGATTTCTAGCAGCATAAATGCGCATATTGACATCTAGTTCTTCTAATATATAGTTAATAATGTTGTTTGAGTTAAAGTAAGCGCCATTGGCTTCCCACTTGGGATCATTTCCAACCAAGACCAAGTGCCTATCGCCTAAAGATAACCAATCTCTAATATTGTCAATTATCTCATCGCTAGCAGCATTAATGGCTGGAGTAATTATAAAGGCGAGTCCAGCATCTTCTGGTATTTTTAAACCTTCAGCAAAACTTGTTCTAGAAAATGTATAACCCATACTGTTGTATAGATTATTCATAGTAAAACTAAATAATCCAGAATCCTGCGGTGGACTTAATAGTTCGTGTAGATTTCCAAACTTGTAATACTCTACAACTTTTCTATTGTGTGGATAATAATTTCTACTTTCTAACAGCCTTATAGCTCCAGCGTTGGTATAATTTTGCCACTGCCAAGGCTCTCCACCAAATGCAGTTTCTTGTCCAGATTTTATGTCATATCTAAACCACGTTTGTGTGTAGTCTCTTTCGCCCAAACTGTCTGTTGGAGAACCGATAGCAATTAAAGATCCGTCTGAATTTATATCAATACTGTATCCTAATCTTGGTGTTGGTATATAATTCGCCCAAAGGTCTGACCAAGCATCAAAACCAATAGGAACACCCATTTCATAAATTAAGTTGTACCTTTTAATTTGTAGGTTTTCTAAAAACTTGAAGTAAGCAAAGCGTAAACCTTCTGAAAACTTATTATATGTTTCTAAATTAAGATTTGCTATAGATTCTGTTATTGGTAATTTTTCTAAATATTCACTATATAGATCATAACTTTCACCAAATGTAGCATTATTAATTTCTTCATAGTATCTAGGTTGTAAGAAAGATGTGATAAAATATAAGCTGTTTAATAGCTGATTATTGAAGTTTTCGTTATATTCAAATACCTGCACTGAATGTGGAGAATATGGAGATCCTATAGCAATAACTTTGCCATCATCACTTATTGCAACATCGTGTCCAAATCTATCAGAAGTATCATTTGTATAAGAAACTGGGGATTTGATTTCTTGAACAACTTTAAACTGTCCATTATTTTCTCTTTCAAAAATATAAACAGATCCACCGCTTGGTGGTGGATAATTAAATTCACCAGCATTTTCATTGAAGCTACCAAGATTATTTGCTATTAGTTTTTGTACATTGTTTTCTTGTAGTGTTTCAATATCAGTTAAATCTAATAAGCAGTTAATAGATTGTGCTATCCAATTTTCATCAACGTCAACCGTTACGTTAACAAATCCTTCGGCTGGATCTCCATCAAAATCCATTAATCCGTTATTCTTAGAGTAGTCTTTATAGTAATCTATGAATTTATCTAGCGCTCCCTTTCTAAAAGGAATATTATATCCTAAAGATTTAGAGCCAAGTGATCTAGAATTATCTATATAGATGCCTAATAGTGGCGGTATACCGCTATGTATAGCACCAGATGTTAGTGGAAATACCTCATGGAAAATATCTTTTAGTTCTTGAAGTATGACATTTTCTCGCTCTTGATATTCTGGAGTATTTACATTGTAACTGAAATGTCTATGGGTAAGATACTTGCTTACAAATGTAGGTTTTGGCTCTAAGAAGTCCTTAGAAGTTTCACCAATACCAATATTTGAACCAAGCATTGGTTCGCAAAGTATTACTTTAATATCAAACTTAACTGATGGGTCACAGAAATATCTATATACTAAATCTCTGTCTGATAGTTGATCTAAAATTTGTCTCCAATTAGCATTATCTGGATCACTAACTAATTCGTTATTAAATACAAATAATCCTATAGTTACTGGAGTAGTTTGTATGGGAGCAAAAGTTCTACTCCACTCAGCGCCGGGTCCACCAGCAATTAAAACATCTGTATTGTTTCTACGGGCAGAATCTAATGAGTATCCTAATTGCCTTCCTTCTTGACCAACTATCCAATTAGTTCCTATACCTGTGTATGGCAACAAGTTACCATATCTATCTCTAAAAGAGATATTCCTCTTATAAAAATAATCTCTTCTCCAACCAGTTGGTAAAACAATTTCTTGTTCTAACACAAAGTTAGATTTATCTAATTGATTGCTCCAATCATAACCACTTGGCTCTGGATTTTTTCTATAGACATAAATTTTTCCTGCATTATTAATTTCGTAATTTGTTTCATCGAAAATATTTTCATATGGACAACCAATCATAACCCTATCATCAAGAACTGTGACACTTTTACCAAATTTATTTCCAGAAGAGTTCACACTTGGTGTTAATTGTATTCCACTATATGCAACATCTTCATTTGTTCCATATTCCCATTCTGTCATTTCTCTTGGAACTTGTAGTATTTTATCTGTTCCTGTTTTGCCAGTAATAGTAATTGTGTATGGCGCTTGTGGTATTAAATTACTGAATTTTCTAATTCCATAAAAATGACCGCTATATGGAATATTAGTACCAAAGGCACCAACATCTGGATTTGTGTAAACAGTTATTGGTCTAATGACTCCACCGTTAACACATTCTGGATCATACCACAGTGTGTCATGTGTTATAAGTTGATCTTCTTGACACTTAATAGTGCTGATTGTATCACAATTACCATAGCATATGGTTTGTACTCCTCTAATTTCATCAATCGCAGGAACTGACGCAAATTGATTATCTAATAATGAAATTTCTTTACCAAAATTTGTGCCATCCCACTTAAATGATTCTAGTTCATTATCTCTTTTGGAAATTGGTTTTACGTGATATAGATAGAGAGGAAATTGAGAATTAATGTTTTCTTCTTTTGGTCTACTGTTGATATATAAAGCAATATTTGCACTTGTTGGTTCCCAAGTTCTGTTTGGACCAAGTACATATAAACCAATAGATTCTTCTGTTGAAATATCAAAAGCAGAAAGCGGAAAACCAGCCAACAACATAAAATTAAGTTGATCAACCGCTGGCTGATTTACATCATCATATGAAAAGAGATTTAATGAGTTGCTTATAGTATTTTCTACTAAGCCGTTAACATAACAAATAATAGAATCTTCTTCATTGTCATATCCACCTTCTACAAAAAGGCTCATGCCTAGTGGATTATTATTTCCAAATAAACTTCCAAAATTTGAATTCGATGTTGATGCATTGCCAACTTGAATGGTATATAATGGCATTGATACATTACTGTTAAATACTCCAGAACTAATTAATGACATTATACCAGATTGTTCAATATATGTTACGCCGCTGGTGTAGATATTAATTTGGTTATTGAAAGCGCTAACATATCCCACTTCATATAATGGTAATGGAGCTTCTTGATAAGCTTTACCAGATTCATAAATTGGTAAATTGTTATTTATTTCATCAGATTGGTTAATTCCATTTAGTTCTATATCTACTGAGTGTAATTTAATTTGTGATTTGTTATATGTGCCAGATGGATAGATAACATCGTATTGCACAAACATTTGATTTATGTCTTTAACAAAATAATTTTCTTCAAATTCTTTGTATGTAATAGTTTTATCGAAAAATGCCCAAGGTTCAGATTCATTATCCTTTAAATCTCCCAACTTAAACTTACTTTCTATCTTATTCCAGCAATCTTTTGGATTGAGATAATGAGTAGATCTGCTAATCAAACCAAAGTTTTTGGTTGGAAATAATACACTTTCTTTAGATGGAGTATATAAACTAACTATAAGTTTAGCACCAGTTTTGCCATTGGGCCAATTAATAGTAGAATCACATTGATGTTGTACAACGCTGTTAACAATTAAAGAATCTTCAGCAACTATATAACTTCTTGGTAAGTTTTTAACCAATCTTGGAGGTAAAGAATAAAGCCTGTCCTCATTACCAGAAAGACTAAATCTTAACATATCATTTTCTACTTGAGAATGATATGAAATACCAGATAAATGTATTGAGTTTGGTAATGTTAGATTGGTTCTGTCTTGATAAGTCTTTCCATCATTATAAAAATTATGATATAGATAGTCTTTTCCATTTCTAAATTTCATAATGTCATACGCAACACCAAAACTACAATATTTAAAAGCTCCTAATTTCCAATCTTCTGTTTTTTCATCAATAAATTGCCATAGTTTATTTCTATCATTTACATAGGAGTCATTTACATTGCAAAAATGTGCTAAGTGGGTGTCGAAAAATAATTCAATATTGTCTTGCTGTTTAGAAGAATCTGGATTTGCATTATAGACTAGATTACCACCACCAGTATCATTATGAGTTGATATACCAATTTCAGAAATAAAAGCATTGATGCCTATTCCAGATCCAGAAGAATATCCAAATAACAAATCACTATTACCACTACTTAATACAAACTCATTTGATTCATCACGTAGTATGTTTGTGCCACTGGCAATTGCGGCAATTTCACTATTAGTAAATAGTCTTAATTTACGAGATTGATTATCATTATAAGTCAATGCAATAGAAAGTGGATATTGATAATTTTCATATGATATAGAATCTTGAAGTTCAATCAAGTTACCATTAGAATCTTTGGCATATGCTGAAAGATATCCATCTTTATATCCTAAAGCATATTCTAGTTCTTCTGCTTCGTCCCATTTAGAAAACAATACTCCAGAATTCCACAAGTTATAATCTACACCGCTCATGTTATAATCTGGAGAAAATCTTAAAAATACAGCAAAACCACTAGATGTTGGAACATTACCAAAATTCAAATAACCATTAACACCAGAAATGCGAACAGCGGAGTCAAACGAATCAAGTATTTTTCCATATAATTCGTGACTATTATCGGCCCAATCTAAACTGGTGTAATCTCTTATAGCGGTGGGAAATAATGATTCATTATTAAATCTTAAACCAAGATTTCTAACTAAACTAGAAGATAGATTTGCAGTAAACAAACCGCTTACAGTACTGGGAGCATCTTCCAAACTAGATAAAACATAATTATTGTGCGTATTGTTGAAATCATAATACCCAATAGTAAATGGTTGATCAAGTTGTGGATTACTAAAAGCAAAATCAAATGGAACAGGATCAAATGGGCCACCAAAAACATTACCGCTGCAACCGCGCCATCTTCTAGCATAATTTGTTTTTAGCGTCGTTTCAGAAGTTGAATATGCGTGTGGAATATTTTCTATTAGAGATAGCGGTGAATTTAAAATGTTGTATGGTGCGTCTATAGATTTTCTGGCTGATGGATAAAGTCTATTTTGTCTTCTGGCTATTTCCCTACTAAGAAAACCGGCGGTTGATAGTGGAAGAGCGCCACCGGGTTTATACTTGACAATGAGATTTGCGCTAGCAATCGAAGCGCCACTAGGAATTGGATATATATCTAGATATAAAGATTCAAAATAACTACTCATAGAGTAGTCTTTAGACATGCCCAATTCTACTTTGTCTTTGTATATCTTTAGTGGTACAGTGTACTTAGTAAATGAAGTGCTATTGACTAGTGGAGACTGAGTAATTAAATAGTGATCTCCAGAATCGTTGGGAACAATATTTTTTGAGAAATATGACCGTTTATCAGATAGAGATTCTGAAGAAATTCCAAGATCATAAACGGGACCAAAACCAGATGTAGTTGGAATAGTTCCGCTACCAGTAATTGAATTTTGTAGAAATCCACCAACATCAGAAGTAATGAATAAAACTTTATCATCACTATAACCAACAACGTCTATTGGAAAGTCATTTGTTCCGATAGCTTTTTTCGCAACAATTTCTAAACTAATATCTTCAATAATAAAGAAAGAATCATCTCCATAAACTAATTCTATATCAGCTTTTTTAAATGGATTTGTATATGTATTACCAAACGAAAAGTCACCGCCCCTTGGAAGTTTTACAGAAAACGGTCTTTGATGCTCATATAGTAACTGAAGTTTGCCAGATGGTGCCGTGTGAGAAACTATATTTCCATCAGTATATAGATTAGTAAGTCTATCTATAAGTTCTAATTGATGTTTGTCATCATTGATAGTATTATTGTATGTAAGATTGTCAAGATCTGGAGAGGTTTCCCAAACATTATTTAGTCCCGTTGGATAAATATTATTATCGAATGTGTTTAGTAAAACCTTGGTTGGATATATAACTCTTTCTATCCAAGTTCCAGTACTTTGAACCCCTAAGAAGAATGGTAGTTCAGAATCTCTCAATATACCTTCCGCTCTACCTAGATTAGCAATTTCTATTGCTGAAATTCTAATAGCGTTAGTAGGTCTAATGTGATAATCTTGAGATTGTGCAGATAATGGAGCGCCATCCACAGAAAGATAATCGTTTTCAGAAGTATTAACAAATTTGTCATTCAAATTGGCTTCAAAAGCAAAACCCTTGGCAAATTCTTCTGTAAACGGTTTGTAAAAACAGTCTCCAGTAATGTCGAAACTTAACGTATACCCACTTGGTTCTCCAAGAATAGGATATTTTAATTTCCAAGTATTTAATGTTGCATAATTTATCTCTGGCTCGCTAACATATGTAATATAATTAAATTGGTCTTTGTCTTCAAAGTTTGCCTCGCCACGAACTTGAAAATCTTTGTATTTAACAATCAAATTGCCAGAAGGATCTTCAAACTTAATATTTGTTATGTCGTATAATGTTGGCTGATCTGTTTCATAATTAAATGTTGGCGCGGCGGCGCGGAAAAAAAAGAAACTTTCTAATGGAGTAATTTCTGGAGTATTAACAAAACACTTATACTTGAATGTGCCTTTAGTATAAATAGATGATGGAGTAATATATGTTGAGTCATCGTCTGAAATAATATTTCCTATACGAGAATTTTTAGTAATATTACCTACACACACGCCCTCATTAATACTTTCAAATAGATTAACCGGCTTAATTTTCTCATTAACAAGAAAAATATTATTATGTTCGACTGTAATATCTTGAATAGGAAATAATTTTTGCGTTGGCGTGAAATTATCAAATTGGTTTATTTTGTTAAAATGCCCATGTAATTTTTCAAAATATTTACTTTTAACAATACCAGAGCCAGATATTCTAGTCCTGAAATTATTAATAGGGCGATTAAGACTAGCTTTTAATTCAAATCTTGTAGATAGTCTAGATAGTTTAAGATTCCAAATACACTGTGGTCCTCTAGAGATAACTAATACAGAATTATTAGAGTCTAGTGGATCATAAACACTACTTGGAATAGCATCCCATCCACCACTAATAATGCTTGGACTATTTATATTGATTAATTGAGCTGGTAGATTTGTGGGAGATCTACGTATTAATAATTCGGATGATAATACTTTGATATTTCCAGAAACTTTAATAATTTTTGGAGCAAAGCTTGGAAAATTAGATACAGTATTAGCAAATAGAGAGCCAAATGTGGGTGTTGAATTAGTTCCAGACCCTCTCTTAAATCCAGAATATATTACACTTACATTAAGTTTACTTAGATTGCCAGTACCTCTTGATCTAACAAAAGGTTGTACTGTTTTTTTCAAAAATGCTTTGACTTTAGCGTCTGGCGCTATTTTTATTTTTAGTCTCGACGATCCATCACAAAGAAACATATTTATTCCTTATCGACCAACTGTTGATGAAGACTTGCTTAAAGTACCACCTTGTCCAACTTTATATTTACTGATTTCTTTAGTTACAGCCTCAATGATTTGATTATTAGCATAATCTTTGATTGCCTTAAATATTCCACCATCCATTAAGTTAACAGTAACGGTAACCGGCGCTAATGTAATATTTAAACCTAATGAACTTAATCTATCTATATTAGCTTGAAATGCACCCAAAAACGTTGTCAAAGATTGAGAAAAATTGCTTAATGCGGCTAAATCTATTGGTGGTTGTGCATTACCATTTGCGGGCGTAGTATTAGTCGCTATAGTAGATAATACACTTTGTAGACCACTAATAGCACTAATAATACCATCTGAATTAAATGTTGGCATCATTTGTTGTGGACTAGCTCCAGAACTACTAGTATTTTGTGGTACTTGTGGGACATTGGCTACTGGTGGCGCAGGGGTTGTAGCGACGTTTGCTGGTGGAGTAGTACCAGTTTGAGATGGTGGAGTATAATTAGTATTTGCAGCTAATCTTGCTTGGACCGCTGGGTTTCCAGAAAAATTTGCAACCATCGCAGAAAGTGGAGAACTTGGTGGAGGTTTAGAGGCTTGTGCTTCTGGTTGAGCTTGAGCTTTTGGTTCTTGTGGCGGTGCAGCGGGCTGATCGGCTTTTGGCGCTTCAGCACCTTCTGCGGCTTTACCAGCCTCGCCAGTTCTTTCTTTAACGTTTTGTACGGCTGCTTCCATTTGTTTCTTTGCTGCTTCTTCCAAAGCCCTAGCAGCATCTAATTGTAGCTTTGCTGCTAATTCTTGATTTTGTGCTGCTGGAACTAATTGTGCTGCTAAACCTCTAGCCTCTTCTTGAATTGCTTTTTCTTCAGCGGTTGTTCCTGCGGCAACTTCTGCCATACCCTTGAGATCACCAGACATTCCAGTATTAGCCAAACCTGCTGCATAAGCGTTTTCTGTAACTTGATCTATATTTTGACCAAACACTTCTCTTACGCCAGCTTCTTTTTGTGCTTGTAATTGTTTTGTAGCCTCTCCAAAAGCTGTAAAACCAAATTGACTAGTTAATCTTGGATCGCCAACCGCTGCTGCTGCGGCTGCTCCAGCGCCAGCTTGCTTGTTTAAAAATTCTTCTATATTTCCACTAAGTAAAGAATCGATAGCGTCTTTTTCAGCTTTGTTTTTAGCCTTAACAAGTTTTAGTTCTTGACGTTTAACATCAATTAATGCTCTAATGGTTTCTTGTTCTTTAGCTGCAAGATCTGCTAATCTTTGTTCTTGAGCTTCAAATTCTGGATTAATTTGTTGTTGAGCGCCTCTGTCGCCACTTGCTGCCGACTTTCTAACAGCGCCAAGTTCTTCCATTTTTGCTCTAGTTTCTGCACTTCTTTGAGCAAATTCAGCGGCACTGCCTGTCTGTAGACCACTAACACCAGCTTGTTCTGAATCAAGATTTGCTTTAGCCAATATTGCTTGTTTTTGCATTTCTGGAGTGACTGCCGCTCCCCCAAACTCTTCCATAATTTTAGCAGCTTCCATCTGAACATCAATAGTTTTCTTTTGAGCTTCAATGTATTTATTTTCAAGATCTATTCTTTGTTTTTGTATTTTGAATAATTGTTCTTCAGATTCTTTAACCTTTTGTAAGGCTGGAAGAACTTGAGATAATGTCTGTTCTCCAAGTTCTCCAAGAGCGTTCTGTAATGGAGCAAAGTTACCATCAACAATTTTTTGCATATCATCTGGACTAAGGTTTCCACCTTCTATTGCTTTTTTAATTCTCTCTTTAACTTCTGGCGCAAAATCTTTTAGTTGATTAACAACTGCCTCTCCTAAAGCTTCACGTTTTTCATCTGCCGTGCCAGTACCACGGGCAACACCTCTATCAAAATCTGCTTTTAATTGTGCTTTTGCTTCTTCACTCGCTTGAGCGAAGAATTTTTGAGCTTGATTAACTGCGCCTAGATTTTCTTCAAATTTCTTTATTTGTGCTGGATCGCCACCAAGTTTACTTAGTTGTCCAGAAGCTTCTTGAACAGCGCTGTTCCAATCAGTATCAGAAATACCTTGGGCGGCATTTGTGATACCAGCTTCTAATGTAGATATTGTCTGTCCAAGTCTTGATGTGCTACCATCTTGTGCTTCGATAAGATTATTAATTCCAACAGAGGCGGCGGAAGCTGCGGCATTTACATTATTAAATCCTAAGTTCATAGCATTAAAAGCTTCTCTTGTTCTTTGAGCTTCTTTAGCTAAATTATTAAATTCCTTCTCCATTCTTTGTAATTCGCTGTCTCTACCTTTCGCCTTGGCTTCATCTTGTTCTCTTTCTAATGTTGCAACGACATTAGTTCCTTGTTCTGCATCTCTTTGCTTTAAGAGATTAAGGACATCTTGAAAAGATCCGCCGGAATTAGCTGTTTGTCTTTGGATTAAACCTATTCCGGGTTTTGCGCTAGCAAGAACAGTTTTATCTAATTCTTTATTTGCTTTTTGTAATTCTTCTTGTTTTTGTACTTTTTGTTGTTTAACTTCTGCATTAGAATCGACAAATCCAAAACTTAGCCAAGCTAATGCTTCCCTCATATAACTAAATGTATCTTCTGCTAATTCTTTTTGTAAAGCGCTTAAAGCTTCTTCGTTTGCCATTCTTGCTTCAACAGCCGCTAATTGTGCAGAAGAAGCAGCATTCAAAACATCAATAGCAGAAGCGGTGCCATTTCTAAATTCTTCCATTTTTTGTGAAGTAGCATCCTGTGCATCTTGGAATTTTTCAGTTGCTTTATTTGTTAAAGACATAGCCTTGGCGTGTTTAATTATTATGTCGCCATCTACTTCTAAGCTAGCCGTCATTGCGCCAACACCAGCACCAATGATTGCCCCCGCCGCAGCGCCAATAGTAGTTCCAATGACAGGAACAATAGACCCAACAGCAAGACCAATAGCAGCACCAGAAGCAGCACCAAGACCAACATTACCTAGTTCATCTCCAGTTGGTCTAATCATTCTTTCTCTAGCACCAACCTCTTCTTCGGCTTTTAACACAGCCGTATTAACATCTCCCTCTTTTATAGCTTTTTCTTTTTGCGCTTTAGCAGCTTCAGCAATAGAAGATTGCCATAATGCAAATGCTCCTATAGCGCCAAGAACTGCGGCAGCTAATAATACAAAAGGATTAGCCAATACTGCTGCTAAATTAGCAGATGTTTCAGCCACTTCTGAAGCAGTATTTGCTGTATTAGCTCCAGTTTCTGCGCCCTCTGTTATAGTATTTGCGGTATTGGCTGCTGCATTAACTTTAGCAGCAGAACTCATTAATCCTACATTAACTAGCAATCCTTTAAAACCATCAACAATGCCTCCAAGAGGTATTTGTTGTAATAAAAAGGCAACAGTAGAAAATTGTAAACCTAATTCTGAAATATTTTTCTTAAAATAATCCATTGATGTAGAATTTTCATCAATTGTTGGAGCAAGCATTGCTAATGCAGAAGTGACTGCACTAAATGCGGCAAAAGCGGCCATGCCATCTCCACCGCCTCTTCTTGGAGTTCCACCACCACCACCGCCAGCGCCGCCCCTATTTCCAGCATCAGATGCTCTATTAGATGGAAGTGGAGAACTTGCCCCTTGAACAGTATTGCGTAAATCTGATCTGGCTGAACGCTCTGCCCTTGTTATCGTGGCTCTACGTTCTAATATTTCTTGCCTAGATCTTTCTTCTCTAAAACCACCGCCACCAACATCTCTTGATTCAATTCTAGCTCTGTATTCTGGGTCTGTAGCTAATCTTCTACCTCGTAAAATTGCTTCTGTTTTGTCGCTACCCTTAGTAAATCCGGCTTCTTGTAATTGTTGTTTTTTAGCTTTAGCTGCGGCAGTCTTATCAGACATTTCTTTGCCGGTACGAACATCAACGCGAGATGCAGATGCTCCACTTCTAATAGTTTTTCGAGCTTGATCAAAAGCTGCTTGAGCTTGAGCTTTAGTTGCTTCTTTTAATCTTTCTCTTTCTTTTTGAATAGCGTCTGTAGTAGTAATACCCCTTCTAGCTAATTGTTCTGTGCTAGTATTATAAGCTAATTCTTTATTTGTAGCAGATAAAATTCTCTGTTTTACATTGGAAATTTCTTGATCGATGTTTCTATCAACTTCACCACCAGATGAAACTGGAGATTTTGTAACATCTTTACTAGTTTTTGCGGATTCTTGTTTTACTTTAGTATCTTCTAACAAAGCTCTTCCATAAGCTTCTAATCTTTCTTCAACAATTAGGTGTTGTGCAGTATTCCCATCTAAAGACGAAATATATTGACTAATTTCATCAATAATACCAAATTGAGTTAATGATCCAAGTTTATTAGCAGCGGCGTTGTCTTTAAGAGCCGTAATAAGTGGACCTCCACTAACACCTATAACGCCTTTAATTTGTTGACTTAAAGAAGCGTAGCCAGAACTTAATTCTTGATTAAATCCAGCAAAATTAGCTATACGTGAAGATAAATTTTTGGTAACTTTATCAAGAACTTTGAAAGTTGTGGATACACCAGTGAATATACTGGGATCAAAATCCACAAACCCCTCACTACCAGATCCTAAAAATTGTGGCGGTTTACTTTTACCACCCTTGGCAAATCTTTGAACACCAACTATGCCACCCTTTGCATATTTACCAACTTTATTCATACGGTTAAGAGAACCGTAACCAATATTTTGAGCAGATTGTTTATTAATTACGAACTCACCGGGAGTCAACAATGCCGGAACAGTATCTGTGCCGACATTTCCACCAGTAGCAAATCGTTTTACTGATCGATCAGCCCTTGGACCCTTTGATCTCATTGAATCAAGTGCTGGTTGTTTGCTTGCGCCCTGAGTAAATATCATGTTTGCGGTTGGTATACCAAACAATCCACCAAGGTATTCAGCAGCGCCCTTAACTCTTTTAGATTTGCTGATAATGCTAATTTTGCGAGGATCTATTTGACCCGACTTAATTATAGCTTGTAGTTCTTTACCAAATTGAGTTAATGGAGAAGATTTCAAATCTTGTAATCTTTTTGCTTCATCTCTAAAATATGTTTGTAGAACAGATTGTTTTGCTTCTGGAGTTTTTGCTTTGGCATATGCTAAATCACCAACTGTTCGTTTTAGAGTACGATCAATATCTACAGCGCCGCCGCCAGACTTTATTAACGCTTGAATAGCAGAACTTGGGTTTGGCAATATAGAACCAGATGCTTGTAATATATCATCAACCATTGGGGCTGTTGCCAAACCACCGGCAGCAAATTTTCGAATTATTCCTCCTAAGAATTTTTTTTGTTGTCTAGCAGATACTCTTTGTTCAGCGGCTGATGCCTTTTTTCTATTTTCTATATCTGGAGTAAATCCACCAACATTTTGTGATATTAGTTCATTGGCTAGTGTAGATCTAAATCCTTCTACAAGTTTATTTGTACCTTTTTTTGCTAAACTTCCAAGAGAATCTTCAGAAAAAGTTCTTTTGGCGTCTGATATTAAAGATGAATCTAAATTAAATATTTGACCAGCAGACCCAAGACCAGAAGGAAAATCGAAAGTGTCATTTGGATTAATTTTATTTTCAGTAAATGGAGAATTAGACAAACCATTAACAAAAGCTTCAAAAATTCCACCTTCTATTTGTTCAATATTAGCTCTATTTAAAGCAGCACTAAACTTACCAGAATCAAATGGTGGATTATTTTTAAATGTCTGAGAAGCAAAAGTATTTGAAAAATTTGCTAACGCTGTATTGATACCATTTTTATATTGTTCAGAAACTGTTTTAGATAATGAGCCAGATGTTATACCTATGGACACACTGTTAAATTTTCCAATTAATTCTTGAGTTAAAGTTTTAGTGGCAGATTTTCCAAGACCAGAAGTAACGGAGTTTAGCATAGAATTAATGCCAGATTTATCTATTCCCGCTACAGTTTTTCTCATTATCCCTTCTGGTTGTAAAAACACGCCACCAATATCTAATTCTTTGTCTTGAGGATCTTTATCTCCAGCGGCACGAATAACAGCTTGAATTTGTTGATCGTTTATCTTGAATGTAGAACTGACACCATCTGATTCTAGTTTTTCCTGTAAGTTTTTTCTCGTTCCCTGTTTTCCACCCTTTTTAAATCTATTCTCATTCATAGCAGCAAGATTACTAGCACCTAATCTATTGACGCTACTCTTTCTAATAACAAATTCGCCGGGTTGTAACATTGCTGGAACAGTATCTCTATTGCCACTGCCGGGAACCATACCACCCCTAGCAAAATAATGAACTTGACCTCCGCGAGACATTCTTCTACCACCACCACCGCCACCTAATCCGGCTGAAATACCACCTAAAAATCCACCAATACCCTGTGCGGCTTTAATGCTAGCAAATGTTAATAATAATGGTATAACGGGTTTTAACGAATCTGCAAGTTTAATTAGTGCGCTAGCTAATTTCAAAGTAGTATCAGCAAGAACTTGGAAAGTGCCAGTTTGTGTAATACTTCTAATTAGTGCTAGAAATTCTTCTTTAACTTTGATAATTCTTATAGCAAGAGATTGTTGTGCAGTAGCAACGTCATTAGCCAAAGAACCCGCGCCCTCTTGTGCGACATTTAAAGCTTCTTGAGCAACAGCAAACTGTTGTAAGAGTGGAATAACTTTACCAATCTGTCTAAAGCCACCAAGCTCTTCTGCAACGCGAATAAATGTAATATCGCCCTGTTCTAATCCACCAAGGGCTTCGCTCAATCTTTTAATGGCTTCAAACGGTCCAACGAATTTACCCTGTAAATCTACAAGCTCTACACCAAACTGTTTTAAGAATTCAATTGTTTTGGGGCGTTGGATACGTGTAAAAATTGTACGTAAACCAGTACCAATACTTTCTGCACTTTCTCGCGTAGTCGCTCTTACGCTGGTGAACAATGCCAAGAGTTCATTAAGACTACCGCCAGAAGATTTAAACACACCGCCCGTTCTACGAACAACGTCGATCAAGTCAGATGATTCAACAGCAAACGCCGCTGAAACAGCGTTAACTGAACCAAGTTGTTGTTCTAAGGCAGCGGCACCAGCTCTAAACTGATTAAAAATAGCCACAGCGCCTTCTGTGGTTTCTGTAATATCATCGAACGTTGGCGACAATTGAGTTTGTGCTAAAGTTCTAAGTGCTATTTCTGTATCTTTGGCAGTTAAACCAGCTTGTGCTAAAATCGTTGAAACATTTATCAAACTAGAAGAACTAACACCTAAATTAGTAGCTAAAGATGTAATTGTCTCACTAAGAGAAGAAAGTTGTGTGATAGTCTTGCCAGTGACCTGACTTATACGAACTAACTCTCTTTCAAATTTTATAGCTTCATCTACGGCGCTGGAAATTGTATTAGTAAAAAGACTAACAGCCCTAGTTGCTACGGCTAGGGCTGAAAATCTTCTTACTGATGTTACGAATGTTCTGCCTAGTCTTTCTGACGCTACAGTAGCTCTATCAGTAGACTGAGTTAATTGATCTATTTCAGATCTAGCTCTTGCAGCATTATTTACCTGTATATTAACTCTAACATTATCAAGTTGACTTTGGATTTGTCTAACAACTTGATTAACATTTGAGGGCGCTTGTATATTTAACTGTGCTGTGAGTACAAATCTTGACATTTAGTATCCTATGCTACAAGGCTATGATATTATTATAGATCTTCCTCTTCTTTAGCAGCTTTTTTCTTCTTAGGTTTTTCTTCGGGAGTAACATGGATATCATCTTCATAGTCGGCTTGAATTAAGATCTGACCGCTATCTGATAATAAGTTGCCATCCCTATCTATGCGTTGACCTTTATCATTAATAAGCCAACCCTTATCGTTGACTCTAGTACCGTCTACGTCTACTTTGTTACCCTCTGTATCGACCAGAGAAAGTTCTTCGTCTACTAAGTTAAACTTTTTAAGGAACTGATTTTCTGGTAGATTTTCTTCATAAGATTTATCTAGATTATAGATCATTTCACCAAGAGTCGCGGCAGCGGTGAATGCTATTTCGTCGTCTGCCTTTTCTTCATAATCTGCTAAAGTACTATACACCTTTTCTCCATCAGAATAATATGTACAATTTGCTACTAAAAAGTTGAATTTAGCATTATCTGATAAACCTTCAGCAGTATTAGATTCTAAGCTAATCTTTTCAGAGATTAATTCTCTAAGTTGATTTCTTAGTCTACGTATCTGAAGAGCCTTTTCTTTGCCTTCAGATACTTTTAATTTTCTACCATTAACACCTAGGGCAAGTTCTCTTTCAAGTCTATTAATTTCAGAACTAATACGACCCTGTTCTTGCTCCTTCTGATCGTTCCATATATTATTTTTTCTCATGAAGTCTTGTAGTGTTAATTTAGTGAACAAGCCTTCTTTGATAGATTCTGTCCAAACTTTTACACCAATTTTTTGAGCTTTGGTCATAAGAATGGCAGATGGTTTTTTAACAACGATTTTGACCTTAGAACCATCCTCTAATTCCACTTCTACTTCTTTCTGTTTTTCCTTCATTTTTTATCTCCTAGTATAGGTTTCACGGGCATCTCAATTTGAAATCTTAGTAATTCCACATCATATTGAGCCAACTCAGCATCAATATTTCTCATTTGATAATTTCCTTTATCTAATATTTCCGATCTTAGTCTAAAAAATAATTCTTTCATTTCTTCACAATGGGGAGAATTTTCATTCCATAAAAATCCTAGATGTTCCTCTATAGAGCTTATAGCCCCGATCATAGTTGTCTGTATTCGTTTTTTCATACTATTGGATAATCTATCCTTAGAATCTTCCTTATATTTACTGTATCGTTTTGCAGAGTATTTTTTGTCCATAATTACTTGTTCCTTTTTGTGTGATTTTTAAACTGCTCATTGATCTGCTGCCGTCCTTCCATTTGTATGTCTGGAAGATTTTCATAACTTACAACGCCATTTTTTCTTATAGCCTCAATTCTTTGTTTTTTAATCCATTTAGCTTGATCTGTATTAAGTTCATCAATTTCTTTGGGACTAATATTTTTTCTATTGGTAACAAATAGTTCTTTAGATGAATTTAATTTTTCATTCTTAGATATTGCTTCTAATTCTTTTTGATTTTTTTCCTTTGCTCTCTTTTTCTTTTGA
>Ga0208465_1000139_pt1 | contig 23275 bp, 22 predicted proteins | sample LakMenEpi31Aug10_FD_150749 | JGI IMG/M metagenome (GOLD analysis project Ga0208465, IMG submission 150749) | Freshwater microbial communities from Lake Mendota, WI - 31AUG2010 deep hole epilimnion (SPAdes) | ecosystem: Environmental > Aquatic > Freshwater > Lake > Epilimnion/Euphotic zone ...
GGACGCATGGCCATTACTTCCCCATAGTGGTTACCTCTCAATTATCACTAAGTTCTTGGAAATGGATCCGTTTCTTAATTCTGTACCGGCGCTCTAGGGGAGGTTCAAGGGCGGGGGAACCCATGGTAAATGTCCCGCCGGGCACCCACACCAGATCAAGACTCAGGCCTTGCCCCAGGTCTAGCCGCCGGTAGACCGCCGAACCCTGTTCTCGGTGGGTGATCTCCCCCTGGGGGTTGATTCTCAGGTATTGGAAGCTAAAGGACCCGTCTCCATGGTGGAGGTGGTTATCAGAGCTATGCATTAACGACATCAAAGTAGCGTTTGATCAAGTTTTTAGCGCGGATTCAGCAACTTAGACTAGGCTAGGTTGAGAGCAGGGGCTTTGACAAGGCACCTAAACCGCCGCCCTGAGGACATACCCCATGGACAACCTCCCCTTCACTATTCAAAAGTTTATTTTCGAGCGAAACCTGCCCAAAATTCTTAACCTGGGCGAGACCCCAGACGCTCAAGCTGGTCTGGAGAGCTCCATCCCCGGTTACTTTGTCATGAGTAGCGCCCCCCCTAACATTGAAGAAGCTAAAGAAGCTGATGCCATCCTGCAACAGCAGGCCGCCCAGGGTGTGGAAGAGATTGCCGATCGCCTGCACCAAATGATCAGCCACGCCCCCGACAACAGCGCTGAATTGGTGATCGCCATCCACGGCTACAACACCAACCGCCAGGGGGTGATCAACTGGTACAGCAGCATCTTTAAGTTCATCAACCAGCATGATACCGCCCTTCGGAACCAGACCAACCGGGTTTTTATCGGCTATCGTTGGCCGTCTGAAAATGTCGACTTTAGCCCCAAAAAAATTGGCGAAGCTCTGACCGCCCTACCCCGCCTACCCCGGGATATCCTCATCCTGGGGGGCATCGGTGCCCTGTTGCTACTGCTACTCAAGGGCATGACGGTGAAGGCGATCGCCCCCCTATGGCCCCATTCCTGGATCACCCTGCTGGTCAACCTGGCCCTGGTGGGGGTATTTGTCTGCGGCATTTTGATGGCGGCCCTGGTGGTGCTGCGGTTAATCGTCTACTTCCGTGATTATTATCGGGCCGATAACTTTGGCGTTCTCGACCTGGTGGAACTGCTGCGACAAATCGACCATGCCCTGCTGTGCCGCACCGCCTCGGGGGGCAGTAACGATCTCCAGGCCCTGGCCAAGGCCCAGCAGCAGTGGCGATCGCGATCGGCGGGCAAGGTCAAACTCAGCTTTATTGGCCATAGCATGGGGGGCTTTGTGGTCACCAATGTGATCCGGGTGCTCTCCGATGTGTTTGACCCGAGATCGATCGATCAACAACCCAGTGCCGACATTGGCGATGTCTTCCAACTGCAGCGGCTGATTTTGGTGTCCCCCGACATCCCGGTACTGACCATTATCTCCAGTCGGGCCAACTTCCTGGCCAGCTCCCTGAGGCGTTTTCCCGAGTCCTACCTATTTTGTAACGAGGGGGATATCGCCCTCAGGTTGGCCTCCACCGCCGCCAACTACATCGCCTTCCCCAGCCGCACCCAGGCCCGGGGCTATCGCCTGGGCAATGTTGCCCTGCAAAACCCCCAGGGCAATGGCGACGACTACGGCCTGATTAACCTGACCGCCCTGGATCAGGAGCTGCTGCCCCGGCTGCCCATGGGGGAGGCTATCACCCGCTATACCCATAACGTGATGGATAGTTTGTTCCTCACCTACCAGCGCTGGTCGGGCCACCAGGTGGTTACCCTGGCGGATCTGTTTAAAGCCCAGAGCGAGGGTGACAGTAACCAGGCTACCCTGGCGGATCTATTTACCTACTTTGACTGTACCGACTATCGGGATATCAAATACGACCCAGCCACCAATAGCTGCTCCGCCGAACCCCTGGGTCTGCTCAGCCGAGCCCGCTGTAAAACGGTGCTGAAACCCTGGGATTACCTGCTCCTCACCCTGGACTATGCCCGGGGTAAACGGGATGTCCATGGTGGCTATTTCCAGGGCCAGTTTACCCAGGAGTTGCTCTACCGCCTGGCCTTTCTGGGCTTTGGAGATTACCTGGAGACCCTGGATAGCGATCGCCAGGTGGCCCTTACCCAGTTACACCTGGCCTGCCAGGCCCGGCAAATCCAGGGGTTTCTCTCCCCCCTCCGCTACCGGGTCGATATCCAGCGGGCCAGCCTGGAACACACCCGGGAAAATCTGTTGGAGGCGATCCGGGCTAACCGGTTTTTGTCTCGCCAGTGACTGGCTCCTTAGTTTGGGCAAATCATCTTAAGTCACCGGGATAGGACGGCGATCGCATAGGTCAAAATGGTGGAGAATCCTTGGAATAAAAACCGACGGGAATCAGGTCGTAGCCAGGAAATTTCACCATTTAGTAAAGTGACTTCAAAATTAAATAGCTTGGGGTCATTTCCCGCCTGTAAGCGGTTAAGAATAGGTTTGGTGATAGCTTTCCCAAGGGAGCAGAGTGATGGGTTTACAGGATGTACTTCAGGATCCGACGGTTTACAACAGCCTGGTCAGCAGTTGTGAGGATTTAGTGGATCAGCAGGTGGCCAGCAAGGGAGGGTTATCAGGGGTTGCCCTGAAAACCACCTATGGCCTGGTGAAGGGAGTCGGGCCCAACTATATTTCTGGGGCGATCTCCCGCCTTTTGCCTGAGGTCATGACCGCCCTGGATCCCCTCTGGGATCAGGGCCTGGCGATGGGCAATCCGGTGGACTATTTAAGTCAAAACCGCGACCAGGCCGCCGCCTGTTTACTGAGGGTCACCGACCTGAAGGCTCAAACCACCCGCTATGCCGTGGTCAGGACCTCCTACAGCAAGTTTCGCCAGTCCGTTATCGGTGACATCGCCGCCGCTGTCCCCCAACTGGCGCAGATTTTAGATAATCACCTGTGCTGTAGCCCCAGGTAAGGGGGCTAGGGCTTCCCCCCCGATGATCTCTACCCCTCAAGGGCCTGGCTAGCCCCAGAACTGGCGGGCCGCCGCCGGGTGGGCCTGGCACTCCAGCAGGGCGGTGACCATCAGGGGGGCAACGATGGTGGCGTCAGATTCGATCACGAACATGGGGGTGTCCTGGGTGAGTTTGTCCCAGGTGATCTTTTCGTTGGGGGTGGCACCGGAGTAGGAGCCGTAGGAGGTGGTGGAGTCGGAAATCTGACAAAAGTAGGCCCAGGGTTTCACCGGTTGCCCCAGGTCATACTTGATGGAGGGCACCACGCAGATAGGAAAGTCCCCGGCGATGCCACCACCAATCTGAAAGAACCCCACCCCCGCCCCCTGGGATAGGTCCTGGTACTGATCATAGAAGGCGGCCATGTATTCAATGCCGGATTTGGCGATGGCGGCCTGCAGCTCACCGGCCTTGACGTAGGAGGTGAAGATATTACCAAAGGTGGAGTCTTCGTAGCCGGGCACCACCAGGGGTAGGTTGGCCTGGGCGGCGGCCAGCAGCCAGCATTCCTCCGGGTTACCTTCGTAGAGGTCGGCCCCCAATTGCCGCACCAGGTCGTAAAAGTATTCGTGCCAGAAGCGGCGATCGCCGCTGGCGCTGGCGGCCTTCCACATCGGCACCATGATCGCCTCCACCGCCCGAAAGGCTTCATCCTCCGGAATGCTGGTATCGGTCACCCGGCGCATGCCAGCCTCCAGGATTTGGGTGTCGTCGGCCTTGGTCAGGTAACGGTAGTCCGGGAAGTCCCGGTAGCTGTGGTGGGCCACCAGGCGAAACAGGGACTCCTCCAGGTTGGCGCCGGTCACCGACAGACCATGGACCAGGCCCTGGCGAATGGCGGGGGCCAGGCTAATGCCCAACTGGGCGGAGGACATGGCCCCCGCCATGGCCCAAAACATCTTGCCCCCGGCTTCGACATGGCGCCAGTAGGCGGCCAGGGCATCCCGCAGGGAGCGGGCGTTGAAATTGTGGTAATTACGCAGAATAAACTCAGTTATTGGTAGATCGGCCATGGGGGTGTTGGAAAACGCATAGAAACGTCCTATTTTGTACCATGGGTGCTTACCCTGTAGCCACTGGTGAATCCATCGTGTCCTATTCCGCCGAGGCCATCGAGGCCGCTCTACAGACTGGGGAGCTGGCCTTCCAATTGCCTGACCCCCAGGATGAACAGATTTCTGACTATGATTTTAACCGCCAGGTGGAGGCGGCCTGGCAGGTCTGCGATCGCTTCGATTTACAAACCGACATCTGGCGGGGCCGGATTTTGCGGGCGGTGCGCGATCGGGAAAAGCGGGGCGGCGACGGCCGGGGCAGCGGTTTCTTGAACTGGCTGAAGGACCGGGAAATCACCAAGAGCCACGCCTACAACCTGATCGAATTGGCGGACAGCGCTGACCAACTGCTGGAGGCGGGGCTGCTCAGCCCCCAGGAGGTTAACCAGTTTAGCAAGCGGGCCTTTGTGGAAACCGCCAAGGCCGCCCCAGAGGTGCAGCAACTGTTGAGTGACTCGGCCCGCAAGGGGGATCACATCACCCGGCGGGAGGTGCGCCAGGTGGCCAACGAATGGGCCGCCATGACCTCGGAGTTAATCCCCGAAACCCTCAGGGAAAAGGCCGCCAACCAAACCATTCCCACCCGCTACCTGGCCCCCCTGGTGAAGGAGATGGAAAAACTCCCCCCCATCCACCAGACCACCCTGAAAACCGAGGTGGAGCTCAACCCCGATCTCGACACCCTCAAGCAGGTCACCGTGGAGGCCCGCTACCTGTCCAAATACCTGGCCTCCGCCAACCAGGTACAGCTACTGGAGACCGACAGCGTCGATCTGGAGCTGGCCCTGGAGGAGGCCCTGCGGGTGGGCTGCCTGAATGCCGCCGCCGACATGGTGGCCCAGGCGGCCCAGATTGAGCAGACCGCCGCCAAGCTCTATACCACCTGGAAGCGGCTCCACCAGCTGGCGGAGCGGGTTTACCTGGACAGCGGCGAGAGCACCCCCCAGCTGCGATCGCTGCTGGCGGCCCTGGCCCCGATCACCCAGGAGACCATTCAGGTGCGGCTGGGGGAGGCCAACAGTGTCACCGCCCAGACCATTCGCTGGCAATTGATCGGCGAGGAGGAGTAGGAGCGCCATGGCCAGCCGCCCCATCTACCTCGACCACCAGGCCACCACCCCGGTGGATCCGCGGGTGCTGGAGGCCATGCTGCCCTGGCTGGGGGATTGGTTTGGCAACCCCGCCAGTCGCAGCCATGCCTACGGCTGGCAGGCGGAGGCGGGGGTGAAGACGGCGCGGGCCAAGCTGGCGGCGGCCATCAACGCCAGCCCCGAGGAGATCATTTTCACCAGCGGCGCCACCGAGGCCAATAACCTGGCCATCAAGGGGGTGGCGGAGGCCTACTTTAGCCGGGGACGGCACCTGATTACGGTGCAGACGGAGCACAACGCCGTCCTCGATCCCTGTCGCTACCTGGAGGGGCTGGGGTTTACGGTCACCTACCTACCGGTGGGGCCCGATGGGCTACTGGACCTGGCACAACTAGAGGCGGCCTTCCGGCCGGAGACGATTTTGGTGTCGGTGATGGCGGCCAACAATGAGATCGGGGTGCTGCAACCCCTGGCGGAGATTGGCGCCCGTTGCCGCGATCGGGGAGTGCTGTTCCACAGTGATGGGGCCCAGGCGATCGGCAAGATTCCCCTGGATGTGCAGGCCCTGCCCGTCGACCTGCTCTCCCTGACCGCCCACAAGGTCTACGGCCCCAAGGGCATCGGCGCCCTCTACCGGCGCCGCCGCCAACCCCGGGTGCAGCTAGCGGCCCAGATCCATGGGGGTGGCCAGGAAGGAGGCTGGCGATCGGGCACCCTGGCCCCCCACCAAATTGTCGGCCTGGCCACGGCGGTGGATCTGGCCCTGGGGGATCGGGCCCAGGAGGCGGAACGGCTGGTGGGGTTGCGCGATCGCCTCTGGACCCTGCTGGCCCGTCAGATCACTCTGCAGCGCAACGGCCATCCCCAGCATTGTCTACCGGGCACCCTCAACGTCAGCATCCCGGGGGTGGATGGGGCCGCCCTACTGCTGGGGCTGCGATCGACGGTGGCCCTCTCCTCCGGCGCCGCCTGCAGCAGCGCCAGCACCGCCCCCTCCCACGTACTCAAGGCCCTGGGCCACAGCGATGCCCTGGCCCACGCCTCCCTGCGCTTTGGCCTGGGGCGGTTTACCACCGCCACCGAGATCGACACCGCCGCCGCCGCCGTGGTGGCCACTGTACAGGCCCTAACAGCTTAGAACGCTGCGGTTATTTCTGAAGGATTTGCTATGGTTACAAGCGGAAAGTAGGGGGTAATGGTGAAGGAGACGGCGGCTAGCGCCTTGCTCGCAGCTGCTGGGTGTTGTGAAATCGAGCCGGCGAGGAGCTCAAACCGCCTGGTAGGTAAAAGCCAAGTTGGCAAACAGAGTTGACAATCCGTCCAAAACCTTGAAAGCTTATACCAACGGTTCGTTAGAATCAATTCCATTAATCCCAACGAGCTAATCCCATCGAGCGGGTTTAAAACTAGTAAATATTCCATCCAACCACTGAACTCTGTTTTAAGCCTGCTAGCCAAAGCTATCAGTTCTGTGTTTTTATCTCTCCATGCAACTCACCCCCCAGGAAAAAGATAAACTACTGATTTTTACCGCTGCCCTGGTGGCGGAGCGCCGCAGGCAGCGGGGGCTGAAGCTCAATCACCCGGAGGCGGTGGCCTATATTTCCGCCGCAATTTTAGAGGGGGCGCGGGATGGCCGCACCGTGGCGGATCTGATGAGCTACGGCACCACCCTGCTGGGCCGGCAGGAGGTGATGGAGGGGGTGGCGGAGATGATCCATGAGGTGCAGGTGGAGGCCACCTTCCCCGATGGCACTAAGCTGGTAACGGTACACGACCCCATTCGCTAGGGCTGAGCCCCGGTTACCCATGAGCCCTTCCCCTGCCGACGCCGACGTTTTATTGCAGGCCTCCGACCTGGAGGCGGTGCTGTCCGCCCTGATCGATCAGCTGGAGTTCTACACCTTTCCCGAGGTGGCGGAGCGAATCCAGGCCGATATGCAACGCCGGCTGGCGGAGGGGGGCTATGCCGACCTTCGCGGTGGCCAGCAACTGGCGGATACCCTCACCGCCCAGCTGCAGCAGTTGAGCGGCGACCTAGCCCTGCGTCTGCACTTCAGCCCCCTACCCCTACCCCACCTGGAGGCCATGGCCCCCAGCCCTCAAGCCCTGGCCCAGCAGGGGGTGGCCAGTCGCCGCCGTAACTTTGACATTAACCGGGTGGAGCGGCTGGCGGGGAATGTGGGGTACCTGCAGCTGTTTAGCTTCGAGCCACCGGAGTTGGCGGCGGAGTCCCTGGCGGCGGCCATGGCCCTGGTGGCCCACACCGATGCCCTGATCTTCGACCTGCGCCACAACCAGGGGGGCTCCCCCGGTACGGTGGCCTTTCTCTGCAGCTATCTGTTCCCAGCCCACCCTCCGATTCACCTGAACGATCTGTACTGGCGGGCCCAGGACCAGACCCAGCAGTGGTGGACCCTGCCCCACGTGCCCGGGCCCCGCTACCTGGATCGACCGGTGTTTGTGCTGACCAGCCCGGAGACCTTTTCGGCGGCGGAGGAGTTTGCCTACAACCTGCAAACCCTGAAGCGAGCCCAGGTGGTGGGGGAAACCACCCGGGGCGGGGCTAACCCAGGCCAGGGCTTTCGCCTGCACGACCACTTTTGGGTGTTTATCCCCACGGGGCGGGCGATCAACCCAGTCACCGGTAGCAGTTGGGAGGGCACCGGGGTGCTGCCGGACCTGAAGGTGCCCACGGAAATTGCCCTGGAGACCGCCCACCTGGTGGCCCTGAACCAATTGCTGGAGGCGGCGCCACCAGGTGCGGTGCGGCGGGAAATTGAGGATAGTTTGCCCCGCATTGAGCGATCGCTGCAACAAAAACGTCAAGACCTGATGGCCCACCTAGGAGGTGCACGATGATTCCCGGTGAACTGTTCCCCGCTGAGGGGGAGATTGAGCTCAACCAGGGTAAGCCGACGGTCACCCTGACGGTGGCCAACGGCGGCGATCGCCCCATCCAGGTGGGCTCCCACTTCCACTTCTTTGAGGTCAACGCTGCCCTGCAGTTTGACCGCGACCAGGCCCGGGGTATGCGGCTAGACATTCCCGCCGGCACCGCCGTGCGCTTTGAGCCGGGGGACGATCGCAGCGTCACCCTGGTGCCCCTGGCGGGGGAACGGCGGGTTTACGGCTTTAACGCCCGCATCGAAGGACCCCTCTAACCGCCGCCATGGCCACCCCCCGCCTGTTGATCATTGGTCTAGACTGCATGGCACCCTCCCTGGTGTTTGATCAGTGGCGGTCTGATTTACCCCATCTCAGCCGCCTGATGGCCCAGGGCAGCTACGGCCCCCTAGAGAGCAGCATCCCCGCCATTACGGTGCCGGCCTGGAGTTGCATGATGACCGGCCGCGATCCGGGGGAATTGGGGATCTATGGCTTCCGTAACCGCCGCGATCGCGACTACCACAGCATGGCGATTAGCGATGGCCGCGCCGTCAAGTTCCCGCGCCTCTGGGACTGGCTCGGCGAAGCCGGCTGGAGCGTCGCCGTCCTGGGGGTGCCCGGCACGTCGCCCCCCGTCCCAGTGAAGGGCAGTCTGGTATCCTGCTTCCTCACCCCCAGCACCGCCGTGCCCTTCACCCATCCCCCCGAGCTGGGGGATCAGATCCGCGCTTGGCTGCCGGATTTCATGATGGATGTACCCAACTTTCGCTCGGAGGACAAGGCGGCCATCCTCAGCCACCTCTATCGCCTTTGCGACCAGCGCTTTACCCTGGCGGAGAAGCTCCTGCACCGCGACCAGCCCGACTTTCTCATGCTGGTGGATATGGGGGTGGATCGCATCCACCACGCCTTCTGGAAACCCATGGACCCCCGCCACCCCCAGCACCAGCCCGACTCCCCCTGGGCTGGGGCCATCCACGACTACTACGTCCACGTGGACCAACGGGTGGGCCAGTTGCTGGGGGCCTGCGACCCCGACACCGCGGTGCTGGTGGTGTCGGACCACGGCGCCCAACCCCTGATGGGGGGTATTTGCATCAACGAATGGCTGATCCGTCAGGGCTACCTGACCCTGGCGGAGTCGGTAGACCAGCCCCAACCCCTGGACCAGGTGGCGGTGGCCTGGGACCGCACCCAGGCCTGGGGGGCGGGGGGCTACTACGCCCGCATTTTCCTGAATGTGCAGGGGCGGGAGCCCCAGGGCACCGTGGCCATGGCGGACTACGAGGGGCTGCGCAACCGGCTGGCGGAGCAGTTGCAGCAGCTCACCGATCCCCAGGGTCAGCCCCTACCGGTGAAGGTGTTTAAACCCCAGGATATTTACCAACGGGTGCGGGGCCGGGCCCCGGACCTGATTGTCTATTTTGATGATCTGGCCTGGCGATCGGTGGGCAGCGTGGGGCTGGGCAGCCTCCACACGGCGGACAATGACACGGGGCCGGACGACGCTAACCACGCCCCCTTTGGCCTGATGATTTTCCATGATCCCCGGGCGCCCCGGGAGGGGCAGGTCCTGGCCGGGGCCGAGATCTACGATATTTTGCCCACCCTGCTGGGCCGCTATGGGATTGCGGCTCCGGCGGATTTGCGGGGCCAGGTTTTAGACCTCTAGGGGGAGACCACCATGACCGAAGCCACGCCGGGCTGGCGCCAGGAGACCGACAGTATGGGGGTGATCGCCGTGCCCAGCGATCGCTACTGGGGGGCCCAAACCCAGCGATCCATCCACTACTTTTCCATCGGTCAGGACCGCATGCCCCTGGCGGTGGTGCACGCCATCGCCACCATCAAAAAGGCCGCCGCCCTCACCAACGCCGCCCTGGGTCGGCTGCCCCAGGACAAGGCCGATTTGATTGTCCGGGCCGCCGAGGAGGTGATGGCGGGCCAACTGGATGACCACTTTCCCCTCCATGTGTGGATGACCGGCAGCGGCACCCAGTGCAACATGAACGTCAACGAGGTGATTGCCAACCGGGCCATTGAGCTGGCCGGGGGGGTACTGGGCAGCAAGACCCCCATCCACCCCAATGACCATGTCAACATGGCCCAGTCCTCCAACGATGTCTTTCCCGCCGCCATGCACATGGCCACCGCCCAGGCCCTGGTGGAGCAACTCCTGCCGGCCCTGGGGGAACTGCAACAGGCCCTGCAGGAGAAGGTGGAGGCCTGGGCCGACATCGTTAAAATTGGCCGCACCCACCTGCAGGACGCCGTCCCCCTCACCCTGGGCCAGGAGTTTTCCGGCTACGTGGGCATGCTGGCGGATAACCAGGCCCGCCTGCGGGGAGTATTGCCGGAGCTCTACCCCCTGGCCCTGGGGGGCACCGCCCTGGGTACGGGCCTCAACGCTGGCCCGGGGTTTGCCGAAGGGGCGGCCCAGCAACTGGCGGCGATCACCGGTCTGCCCTTCCTCACCGCCCCCAACAAGTTCACCGTCATGGGGGCCCATGATGCCCTGGTGATGACCAGCGGCGCCCTCAAAACCCTGGCGGTGTCCCTCTATAAGATTGCCAACGATATTCGCCTGCTCAGCTGTGGCCCCCGGGCGGGCCTGGCGGAGCTGCAACTGCCGGAGAATGAACCCGGATCGTCGATTATGCCGGGCAAGGTCAACCCCACCCAATGCGAAGCCCTGACCATGGTGGCGGTGCAGGTGATGGGCTACGATGCCGCCGTGGCCTTTGCCGGGGCTAGCGGCAGCCTGGAGATGAATGTCTACAAACCCCTGATGATCTTTAACCTGCTGCAGTCCATCCGCCTGCTGACGGACAGTAGCCGCAACTTTAGTCGTTTCCTGGTGCAGGGCATGACAGTCAACCGCCGCCGCCTTGCCCAGTATGTGGACCAATCCCTGATGCTGGTCACCGCCCTCAGCCCGGTGATTGGCTACGATCATGCCTGTCGCATTGCCCACCACGCCTTTGAGCAGGACCTCACCCTGCGCCAGGCCGCCCTGGAGTTGGGGTTGATCAGCGCTGAGGCCTTTGATCGGGCGATCGATCCCCGGCGCATGACCGAGCCTGGTTAACCTAGCGGTGGTCATGGGGCTGAAGAGACGGTGGGTCGGCGACGGGTTAGATGTTTGGCTCGCCTCCTTCCCTTGCAGGGGGCGGAGGCTATAAAAGCAAGATTTGAATAAAGCTAATCTGGGATATTTCCTAAAATCTATAGTTTCTGAGGTCAGTGGGGGCCAGCTAGGCTAGCGGGATCGGCTAGAAACCTCGAGCTGAAAACTCCTCCAGGGTGAGGTTGGTTAAGCCTACACAATCGAGAAAACTATGGGCGTTCTGCGGAACCGATGGGGATTAAGGCAAGGTTGGCGGCTCGGGGGATGGCAACATATAACGCGCCTGGGGTTCCCAGGGAAATGGGTAGGTTGGCCCCAGGCGAGGGTGGTAGTACTAGGGGTAATCCTCCTATCCATCGTCCTAAGTCTGAGCAGCTACGTTCCCCCGTTAAGGGCTCAAACCGCGCCAACTCCCGCTCCGCTATTCTCGGGCAAAACCCTTAGGGTAGGCACCCGGCTGATTCCCCCCTTTGTCATGCAGAAGGATTCCTGGGACCTGTCTGGCTTTAGTATTGACCTGTGGGAGAACCTGGCCAGGGAGTTGGACTTGCAGTCCAGCTTTAAGGTATATCCCAACGTTAAGGAGCTCCTGACCGCCGTCGAAAAGAAGCAGGTGGATGTGGGGATTGCCGCCATTACCATCAACTCCGAGCGGGCTCAGAGGGTAGACTTTTCCTACCCGATTTTCTCCGGTGGGTTACAGATTATGGTGCGCCATCCCCGCTTAGAACGGGGTACCTGGAGCTTCGGTAGGGATCTGATCTCAAGCGCCCTACCAAAGCTCCTGGCCGTCGTTTTTTTGATTATTACGGCAATGGCCCATCTTGTCTGGCTGATTGAGCGCTTTCACCACGACCCGATCATCTCCAACGCCTATTTCCCTGGTATTTTTCAAGCCCTCTGGTGGACCGCCACTGGTTTAGTGGGCCAGGCTGATACGGTGCCCAAAGGTGTCCCGGCTAAGCTAATTGCTCTGTTTTGGATGTTTGCCTCCGTGGGGTTGGTCACCTATTTCACCGCCGCGTTTACCACCGCCCTGACGGTGCAGCAACTCCAGGGCAGTATCCAGGGCCTGGCGGATTTACCCGGCCACACCGTGGCCACCACCGCTGGCAGTACGGCGGCGGAATTTCTGCAGGACCGGAAAATTAAAGTCCTAGAGCGGGACAATTTGGATCAGGTCTATGCCGCCCTCATGAACCGGCAGGCGGATGCGGTGGTGTTTGACTCTGGGGTATTGGCCTACCATGCTAACCACGACGGTAAAAACTTGGTGAAGTTGGTGGGGGAGGTGTTTAAACCAGAGGATTACGCCATCGCCGTGTCCCCCGGTAACCCCCTGGCCAAGGCCATTGATGTGGCCCTGCTAAAGCTCAAGGAGGATGGCACCTACGATCTGCTCTACGACAAGTACTTTAAGCAGGAATAGCGTGTTACCCTAGTCTCGATTTCAGCCTAGGCTGCCAGGGCAGCAGGGAGGGGAGGGCATTACCATGGCGCTGATCGTGCAAAAATACGGGGGCACCTCCGTGGGCACCGTGGAGCGGATTAAGGCGGTAGCCCAACGGGTACAGGGGACGGCAAAGCAAGGCCATGGGGTGGTGGTGGTGGTCTCCGCCATGGGTAAAACCACCGATGGCTTGGTGCAACTGGCCAACGACATCACCGATCGCCCCAGCCGTCGAGAGCTGGATATGCTGCTGTCCACCGGTGAACAGGTCTCCATTGCCCTGCTCACCATGGCCCTGCAGGCCCTCGGTCAAGAGGCGATTTCCCTCACCGGCGCCCAGGTGGGTATTGTCACCGAGGCGGAACATACCCGGGCCCGCATCCTCACCATTAAGACCGATCGCCTGCAGCGTCACCTGGGGGAGGGTAAGGTGATCGTGGTGGCGGGCTTTCAGGGGGTTAGTGAAACCGCTGACCTGGAGATCACCACCCTGGGGCGGGGGGGCTCCGACACCTCGGCGGTGGCCCTGGCGGCGGCCCTCAGGGCTGACCTCTGTGAAATTTACACCGATGTGCCCGGCATTCTCACCACCGACCCCCGGCTGGTGCCCGAGGCCCAGTTAATGACCGAAATCACCAGCGATGAGATGCTGGAGCTGGCCAGCTTGGGGGCCAAGGTCCTCCATCCCCGGGCGGTGGAAATCGCCCGCAACTACGGGGTCACCCTGGTGGTGCGCTCCAGTTGGACCGATCAGCCCGGCACCCGGGTGATCTCCCCCCAACCCCAGCCCCGCCCCCTGGAGGGGTTAGAGCTGGCCCAGCCGGTGGATGGGGTGGAGTTTGACACCGATCAGGCCAAGGTGGCCCTGCTGCGCATTCCCGATCGCCCCGGCATTGCCGCCCGCCTCTTCGGGGAGTTGGCCCACCAGGCCCTCAATGTGGACCTGATCATCCAGTCGATCCATGAGGGCAACACCAACGACATTGCCTTTACCCTGGTTAAGGCTAACCTGCAGCGGGCGGCGGCGGTGGCGGCGGCGATCGCCCCGGCCCTACGCACCGACCCCACCGACACCAGCCAGGCGGAGGTGATGGTGGATGACCACACCGCCAAAATTAGCATTGCCGGAGCGGGCATGATTGGCCGGCCGGGGGTGGCGGCCAAAATGTTCTCCTGCCTGGCGGCGGCGGGAATAAACATTCAGTTGATTTCCACCTCGGAGGTGAAGGTGAGCTGCACCATTGATGCGGTGGACTGCGATCGGGCCATCGCCGCCCTCTGCGCCGCCTTTGAGGTGTCCTCCTCGCCCCTGGCTGCGAGTCCAGTGATTGAGGGCCCAACTCGGTCTCCCCTGGTGCGCGGCGTTGCCCTGGACATTAAACAGGCCCAGGTGGCGATTCGCCATGTGCCCGACCAGCCTGGCATGGCCGCCCGCATTTTCCAGGGGTTAGCTGACCACGGTGTCAGTGTGGACATGATTATCCAATCCCAGCGCTGCCGACTGGTTAAGGGGCAGCCCACCCGCGACATTGCCTTCACCGTTGGCCTGGCGGATGCCCTGGCGGCCCAAACCCTGATGGGGGAGATGGCTCAACACCTGGGCTGTGGTGAAGTGGTGGTGGATCGGGCCGTGGCCAAGGTGAGTGTGGTGGGGGTGGGTATGATCGATCATCCCGGGGTGGCGGCCCGCATGTTCCAGGCCCTCTCGGATCAAGGTATCAACCTGCAGATGATTGCCACCTCGGAAATCAAAATCAGTTGCGTGGTGGCGGAGGCCGATGGGGTCAGGGCCCTGCAGGCGGTGCACAGCGCCTTTGACCTGGCCGGCACGGAGGCGGTGGTGATGCCCGCCTGATCGGGAGGGATGCCCCAGCAGATCGATCCATCATCAAGGGTCGGGCCTGGCTCCGGCACTGGGCTACCCCTGGCGGGGAGCCTGAACCGTCAAGTTCTGAGCTGGAGAGTCAAGCGCCATGAAACCATGGTTTTTAGTGTTCCTGGTGATCATGCTAACCCTGCCCCTGGGCACTGCCCCAGCCCTGGCCAGTCTGCACACCTACCACGAACAGCCGGGGCAGGTGACCCATCGATCGATGCAGAGTTTACCCGATCGCCGGGGTTTTAGCTGGCAGGCGGTGCTATTTAGACGCTACCCCCCTGACCAGGAGGGGGCCGCTGTCCCCCAAACCGACCTGCGTCTGGTGGGGTTTCCGGGACAGGTACGGATTGATCGGCAACGTCCCCTGGAGATTCAAACCGGCACCAGTCGGCACTGGCAGGCCCCTTACTCTGTCTTTCAGGGGCTGTCAGAACTGCCGGAAAACGTGGCACAATACGATGTCGATGTGATTTTAGGCCAGTTGGCTGGCCCGACGGCGCTCACCCTGGGGGTGCCCCTCGAGGGTGGTCGATCCGTAGACGTGATTGTTGCTCCCTTTGTGGTGAAAGAATGGTTGGAGACGTTCCATCGCCAGGGTCCCTGAGTCAGCTAGAGCAGGAAAAGCTGGCCTGTGTCAAAAGTTTAGGGGCGATCGCCCGGGTTAAGGGGGACCCCACCCCCCTGGAGTTTGAAGCCTTTTTGACGGCGCTGCGAGGCTTTCAGCCCCTACCCCCCGACTGTACCCCGGAGCAATTGCTGCAGGACCCCACCCCCCTAGATCGGTGGCTACCCCAGGTTACCAGCCCCGATCTGCAGCAGCAGGTCTATCGGGGCGCTCATGCCATCCTCAAAAGTAAGGGCATCAATCCCCAGGAATCTGCCCTGCTGGCCCAGTTGCGCGATCGCTTCGACCTCTCCCCAGCCCTGGCGGAGGCCCTGGCCCGTCAGCCCCTAGCCCGCTCCGCCAGTCTGATTAACTCCGCCCTGGGGGGCATGGCCTCCCTGATCGGTCGGGAGGGGGAGGTGCGACGGCTCATTTTTGACTACGCCCTAGGGGGGGCGATCGTCGGTCTGATCCCCCTGCGGGGAGGGGGTACCCTGGAAATCAAGATGGTGGTCATCCTGGGGCTGGTGCTGAAAATGGCCTGGGATATCCGCAACGCCTGGGGCCGGCCCCAGCAACGGGATCCCCTGGCGGTGATTGGTAACGGCTTTGGCTTTTTGCTGGCGGTGCTGGCTGGGGTGCTGGCCTGGGCCGCCCTGGTGGGCCTGGGGGTGGTGGTGCCCTTCATGGGTGCCTTCGCTAAGGCGGCCGGGTTTGCCACCGGCCTCTGGGTGGCGGGCCAATCCATCAACCAGTTTTACACCAGTCAGAAGCGCCCCGATGTCAGGGCCCTACAACGGGCCTTCCCCGACCTGATGGGGGAGCCCTGATGGTGGCTAGGTCATTTCCCCCGGAGTTTTGCCATGGATAGCTACAAACGGCGTCAGTTTCTGCTCGGTGGCGTGGCGGCGGGCACCGCCCTCACCCTGGGTACCGAACAGGTGCGGCGACAGCGAGCCGCCGCTCGACAGGAGGCGATCGACACCTACGCCGCCCAGTTCTACGATCCCGACGATATTATCCAAGCCGCCATCACCGGGGACACCCGCATGGTGGAGGAACTAAAGGCGATCCAGGCCAGCGCCCCCTTCCCGGCCCCCCCAGTAGCCTACAATCGGGAACTATCAAAACGGTTGATCTTGTTGAGCCGCCTGGCCACCCAACAGTATATTACCGGCCGCAACGACCCCAACTATGACGGCAACCTGCAGCAGCTGCTGGACTACGACCCCAGCCTCGATCAATACCGCCTGGTGGCTAACTTCCGAGGTCAGGAGCGCCAGGTCAACGACGACATTGAAATCCAGGTGCCCCAACAGGTAATCGACGACCCCACCTTGTTGAACGACCCCACCGCCCTGGAGGATAACCTGCTAGAGGCGGAGGATGCCATTCGCACCGGCGTCACGGCGGCGGTCAAGGTGGGGCGAAAAATCGCCGTATTCTATGGTTTCCTGCTGGAGTCCCCGGAGGACAGCATCCTGGTGTTCCGGGGCACCCAGCGAATGGCGGAATGGCTGGGCAATGTCTACGCGGTACAACGGCCCTACCTGGACCCCAACACCGGCGGGGAATTGGGCCTAATCCATGAGGGCTTCCGCCGCATCGCCGACAGCATCATCGACCCCCTGGCGGTGGATGCGGTGCAGAAAATCAACCCGAATAAGCCCTGCTACGTCTCAGGCCATAGCCTGGGGGCGGCCCTGGCCACCCTACTGGCCCTGGACATCGCCCTGAAGGTGCCGGCCCTCCAGCCCCAATTGCGGGTCTACGTCTACGCCAGCCCGCGGGTGGGTAACCCGGACTTTGTCCGCCAGTACGCCAAGATTTTGCCCAACACCTACCGGATTACCAACCTGGCGGACCTGGTGCCCACCATGCCCCCCACCAAGCTGCGGGCCGAGTTTGTCCATGTCGGCGAGGAGTGGTCCTTCGTCAGCCAGGGGGGGGATATCCTACCCAACCACATCGTCGATACCTACCGGCGAGCGGTGAACGGCGAGGTGGAAACTAACCAGCCCCGCAACTATCCGGTCAGGGGCATGGTCTAAGGCCGGGCCTAAGCTCACCGTAGCAGTTGATCAATCATGCGGTTAGCCTGGGCCTGGTAGCTACCACCGAACAGGTTGAAGTGGTTGAGGATATGGTAGAGGTTGTAGAAGGTTTTGCGCCGACCATAGCCCTCCGGCAGGGGGTAGGCGGCGTTATAGCCCTCGTAGAAGGGGGGGGGAAAGCCACCAAACAATTCGGTCATGGCCAGGTCCACCTCCCGATCGCCGTAGTAGGGGGCCGGGTCTAGAATCACCGGCTCCCCAGTCACGGTGACGGCGGCGTTGCCGGACCACAGGTCGCCGTGCACCAGGGCTGGCGCCGGGTCATGGCCCTCGAGCAACTCCGGCAGGGCCATGAACAGCTCATGTTGCCGGGGGAAATGCCCGCCCCGCCGGCCCGCCAGGCGAAACTGGTGGCGCAGCCGCTGCTCCCGATAAAACTCCAGCCAACTGGCCGTCCAGGGGTTGGGCTGGGGGGTGGCGCCGATGGTGTTGGCCTGGTGCCAGCCAAAGCCGCGATCGCGGCTCACCCGGTGCAGGGCCGCTAACCGTTCCCCCATGGATCGCCAGGTCCCTTCCCCCTTACCACCCAAATCCAACCACTCCAGCACCAGGTAGGCCTGGTCCGCCTCGGTGCCCCAGCAAATCGGGCGGGGCACCCGGATGGTCTGACTCTGGTCAATCTCCCCCAACCCCAGGGCCTCCGCCTCAAACATGGCTACCCGGCTGGCCTGGTTTACCTTCACAAAGAAGGCCAGCTGGCCATCGCTGAGGCGATAGGCCTGGTTGATGCAGCCCCCCGCCACCGATTGCCGTTCCTGGATCGAGAAGGGCCGGCCGGTTTGGGCGCTGAGCCGTTGAGCAAGGACGGTCCACATGGAGCCCTTACCGGGCCTGGGGTGATGCCGGTGTCAGCACCACCACCCCGTAGGCATCGGGGCGCAGGTAGCGCTGGGCCGCCGCTTGCAGGTCTTCCACCGTAATCCCCTGCAGACGGTGGGGGTACTGCAGCCCATCCTCAATGTCACCGGTGAGGGTGTGGTAATAGCCGTAGAGCCCGGCCCGATCACTGGGGCTTTCGTTGGCGAAGATAAAGCGGTTAGCTACCTGGGTTTGCACCCGCCCCAGTTCCGCCGGGCTGACCGGGGTGGTGCGCAGGTGCTGCAGGTGATCGGCAATGGCCGCCTCCACCGTCTCCAGGTCGGCGTCCGCCAGCTTGGCCGACACCATAAACAATCCTTGGCGGGCCAGGGTCATATTACTACAGCCCACACTGGTGACCAGGTGACGCTCCTCCTTCAGGTCCCGCACCAGGCGGGAGGTGCGGCCCCGCCCCAGGATCGAAGCCAGGATATCCAGGGCGTAGGTATCGGGCAAATCCAGCACCCCTGGCACCCGCCAGGTAATCATTAGCCGGGTCTGGCTGAGGCTGGGGTCAGGATGCACCACCCGTTGGATGGTTTGGAAGGGGGCCTCTGGGTCGTAACCATAGCCGGTCTGGAAGGACGGTAGGGAGGTCTGGCCTTGGATCGACGGGGGCGCCATGGCCTGCTCAAAGCCCTCCGCCACCGTGGCCACTAGTTGCTCCACCGGTAGGTTCCCCACCGCCACGGCGGTGATGCACTGGGGTCGGTACCAGGTATGGTGAAACTCCCGCATTTGGTCGGGGGTAAGCTGCTGAATCACGGCGGAGGGGCCCAACACCGGGCGACGGTAGGGCAACCGTTCAAAGCCCAACTCCATGGATCGGGCGTAGGTGCGCCGTTGCGGGTTATCCTCCGCCCGCCGGATTTCCTCCAAAATCACCGGTCGCTCCCGCTCAAAGTCCTGGTCGCTGAGGCGCGGGTTGATCAGCAGCTGAATTTGGAGGGGGGCCAGGGAGGCAAAGTCTTTGGGGGCGGTGGTGATGTAGTACTGGGTGTAGTCCTGGCTGGTGGAGGCATTGGTTAAGGCCCCCCGTTCCTCGATGCGTCGTTCAAACTCACCACAATGGAGATCCGCCGTGCCCTTGAAGATCATATGCTCCAGGAAGTGGGCCATGCCATTGATGGCATCACTTTCCACCGCCGACCCCACCCGCAGCCACAGACTCAGATTGACCACCTCGAGGGGCATTTGCTCAGCGATCACGGTCAAACCGCTGGGCAATCGATAGATTTTGGGCGCCACCAGGGGAACCGGTGGGGGGGCAAGCAAAGGCATAGGCTATCGATCCGGTGGAAAGGTCATACACTCCCATCTATCTTAACCATTCCCTCCCCGGCTGGCCGCCCCACCTATAAAACCGCTATCTAGCCCCCCAGGATTCACCCCCGCACCAGGGGCATGAGCAACTCGGCATCTTGAAATAGGGGGGTGCTGAGGTAGCGCTCGCCAAAGCTGGGCTGAATCACCACGATCAGTTTGCCCTGGTTCTCTGGTCGTTTGCCCACCTCCACCGCCGCCTTGACGGCAGCCCCACTGGAGATACCCGATAGTAAGCCTTCCTCGCGGGCCAGACGGCGCCCGTAGGCGATCGCATCGGCATCGGTCACCTGCACCACTTCGTCCACCAGGCTGAGGTTGAGCACCTCGGGAATGAACCCCGCCCCAATCCCCTGGATTTTGTGGGAACCGGGCCGGCCGCCGGAGAGCACGGGGCTATTCACCGGTTCCACGGCAATCGCCCGAAAGCTCGCCTTGCGGTGCTTTAGCACCTCCGCCACCCCGGTGATGGTGCCGCCGGTGCCCACCCCGGCCACCAGTATGTCCACCTGGCCATCGGTGTCCGCCCAGATCTCCTCGGCGGTGGTGCGGCGGTGAATCTCAGGGTTAGCAGGGTTACGAAATTGTTGCAGCATGTAGGCATCGGGCAGGGTGTCGAGGATCTCCTGGGCCCGCTGAATACAGCCCGCCATACCCGCCACCCCGGGGGTGAGCTCCAGCTCCGCGCCGTAGGCCCGCAGCATGGCCCGCCGTTCCGAACTCATGGTTTCGGGCATGGTCAGGATCAGGTGATACCCCTTGGCGGCGGCGGCCATAGCCAGGGCGATGCCGGTATTGCCCGAGGTGGGTTCCACCAGGGTGGTTTTGCCGGGGGTAATCAGCCCCTCCGCCTCCGCCGCCTCAATCATGTTGATGCCAATCCGATCCTTGACGGAGGCGGAGGGATTCATACCCTCCAACTTCAGCACCAACCGAGCCCCACAGCCCTCAGCCTGGGGAATTCGATTGAGCTGTACCAGGGGGGTGTTGCCGATCAATTGGGTAATGTTTTCTGCAATGCGCATGGCGTTAGGGCACTAGATGTAGTACATAATATCAAGCTGCTGTTTGGCATTGCGTCGCTCTAAAAGGTCTTTTAAGGTATACCCCTGGAGGGCCTGGGCCATGGCCTGGCGCAGTTCCCCCCACACCTCCTGAATCACTGATGCCTCAGCAGTTTCGGGTATTTTGGTGATTTCTCCCTGGGCCTCCAGACCCTCGATGCAGCTAATCACATCGTAGAGGCTGATCAACCAGGGGGCTCGAGCCAGAATATAGCCCCCCCGAGCCCCCCGCTGACTTTTCACCAGACCGGCCCGCCGCAGATGGGCCAGCAGTTGCTCCAGGTAGCGATCGGGAATGTTTTGGTTGGCGGAAATTTGGCGAATTTGCAGAGGTTCACCGCCACCGTAACCGGCACTGAGTTCCAGTAGGGCCAGCAGGGCATACTCGGATTTAGAAGACAAGTCCACGGGGGGGCAACCTGGATTTGAAGGGATGATTGGCACAATCACCCTAGTATACCCCGCTTCTCCACTGGGGTTTGCAGGATTGCCCCAGGGCAACCGAATTGATCTGGATTTTGGCCCAAACGGTAGTGCATTCAACTAAATCTAATCAGGTCTCGGGGTAAGGTTAAATTATTATTAACTCTATTGAATACCTAAACTACCTATGGCTGCCCTGGGTTTGCTGGTTAATCCGTTGGTCTCGGGAAATGGTCAGTTGGCCCCCTATGCTGACCTGGGGGAGTTTTTGGAGATTCTCCAGCTCTTGATTCGTGAGCCCGCGGTGGTGGGCAGCGAAGACTCCTTCTTTCGGGTGTTGCGGCGGGAGCTGGAGGAAATCGGCCTGGACATCACCTACTACCATGGGGTGCTGGTGGCCCAGGGAGATCGCCCCCAGCACCTGATCCTGTCTGCCCACATTGACCGCCATGGCCTGCTCTGCACCGGTCCCAACGAGTTTCAGTACGCCGCCTTTATCGCCGGCAACCAGAGTGAACTCACCGGCGACTCGGTCTCCGAGCAAATGCTGCACACCATCGAAAACCGTTTCCAAGGGCAGCGGGTCCAGGCCCATCTGCCCTACACTGGCACCTACCTGGGCCAGGGGCAAATTACCCGTTCCTACATTTGCCCAGAGCGCCGCAACCTGATCTTTGAGGTGGATGGCCTGGAATACCTCCAGCCCGGCACCCCGGTTGCCTTCCTAGACCGCCTACAGTTTAAGGACGGCTATGTCTCCGCCCAGTTGGACAACGTAATTAGTGCGGCCCTGATTATTTACCTCTTCCGCTGTGGCTTTCAAGGTACCGCCCTATTTACCGCCCAGGAAGAGTCGGGGCGCAGTTGGCGCTATGCCCTCTCCTGGTTCCAGCGCCAGCAACTCGCCACCCAGCGGCTGGTGGCCCTGGATACCAGCCCCTACCATAACCGGGAGGCCGCCGATCAACAGTGGGTGACCCTGCGCCGCAAGGATGCCAGCGCCTTCTTTGCCGCCGCCATCACCCAGGAACTGGCCGATCGCTGTCAGCAGCTAGCCATTCCCTACAGCTACAAGGATGATTACATCGAGGAGCAGAACCGCACCCGCACCAAACCCTACTCCCTGGGGCGTACCGAAATGGGCCGCCTGACCGCGGCCACCGCCGGGGCGATTAGCGGCACTACCCTGCAGATTCCCACCACCGAATACCACACCCCCAATGAAACCGCCTCCCTGACCGCCGTGGCGGCGATGATTCGGCTGTTGCAGAGCTACATTGATTAACACCCTAAAACCCCCGGGTCCCCCCTGGACAGCGGAGGGCTTTAGGGCTGTATAGTGAGAGTGATCAGAATTTCGTGTAAGCGGTCTAGGATCCAACCCATAGACTAAGGAAACCGCTTTATGGCCCGACGTAGAAGAGACGTTAGCATTCCCGACGAACTAGTTGATGAGCTGTTAAAGGATTACTGTGAACCCGGGGATCTACTGGGAGAATCTGGGATCATTCAACAGCTCACCCAATTTAATGTCTCGTAACATGAGACAAGCTTGTCAATTACGAGACATTGCTGGAAGGCGGCTGTTTCACATTTTGCTATCCTGTTTCCAGGACGCTTCAATTTCTGACCCAATCCCTATTTACACAAAAATCTGAACAGTCCCAGTTCACCAGCCTCAAGGCGATCGCCAAAGGGCTTGGCATAGACCCAGGTCAGATACGGGTGGATAGCGTTCTTTGCCATGGGAGTGTTGGTTATTATCGCGAAAGGGACGGGAGGAAAAATAAACCTTTAGCCGTGGCCGCTGGTTCCTAGGTAGAACGCATCCTGACGCTAAACGCCTTAACGTGAAGATCCTTTCATGAACAGATACCAAGTGTTTAAACCTTTGCCCTCGCCTCTGCCGTAGTCGCTGGGGCTGAAACGGGGCTTGCGTTGCTGACTGACCCAGCCGCCGCAGACTACAGAATTTCCTACTGCGATGGAGCCGCCTACGCCACTAACATCTACCGCACAGGGGATCCCGAGTCTCCAGGTAGTGAGCTGACCATACGGATTATCGCGCCGATGACATCGTCTTCATCAACACCGAAGCCAAACGGGAGCCTAATCCTGAGGGTTACAACTACAGCAACATCAGCGGTGAAAACCAGTGGACTTTATGGATTCCGAATCATAGCAATACCTGCACCCTCTCCCGAGATGGCACAGTGGTGGATCGCGGTGCTATCACAATGCGCGAACCTCCCACCGGCGATTAAATCCGCCCTTTGATCTGATTTTCCCCATGGCGATCGCGGCCAAGGTAGGGCCAGCCGTAGCCTAGTCAACAAAACAAAGCGCCCTCCAAGGAGGGCGCTTTGCAATCACCTAACAGACTATCGACTAGCCGATGATTTCAGGAGCCTG
>Ga0208465_1000141_pt1 | contig 23032 bp, 23 predicted proteins | sample LakMenEpi31Aug10_FD_150749 | JGI IMG/M metagenome (GOLD analysis project Ga0208465, IMG submission 150749) | Freshwater microbial communities from Lake Mendota, WI - 31AUG2010 deep hole epilimnion (SPAdes) | ecosystem: Environmental > Aquatic > Freshwater > Lake > Epilimnion/Euphotic zone ...
CATACATCACCCAAAGAAAAAATACGCCGGAACCAGAACGAACAAATATGCCCAACAAAACAGCAGAAAACAAACGATCAGATTGCTAAGAAAATCCTTATACATCTTTTTTTCCTTTTCTTTTCTAGAATTCTACCAAACTTTTCCGCCGCGTCAATCCCTACTTTGAGGGATGGAGCCTAAAATACTTTGCCCACAAGTCATCCACAACCATCTGGACCGCACGATCCTTAGAACCGCGAAAAACCCAGTAATTCGCCTTGATATCGAACAGACGAGCGGAACCGTCAATCTCTTGCGAGTATATGAAACCCGCATTGTAAGCGTAACGGTAAATGCTCTTGCGAATCGTCTCAGTCTTAGGGGGCTTTCTCATTTTCACTTTCTCTCTTTCTTATGCCTCTATATAATGCACTTCCTGTGCCAAAGTCCGAAAATTATTTTTGTGATCGTAAGTCTAGTATTTTCAAGGGTTTACGATTTTCTCAGTTTGAGACGCGATTCGTGGCACTGTAGCATTTTGCCACACACTGTAGCATTTTGCACAGCATTTTGCTACACCACTATGGGGGGTGCGTCTAGCGGTCTACATTAGATGAGACATAAGTCCTTATGGCATAAGGGTTTACGACGAATTTGGCCCGCCGCCCTTGCCGTAAGTCCTTACGCCACAAGGGTTTGCGTCAACATCTTTCAGCATTCAGCATACAATACAGAAAGCCAACGTATGATAGGGTGAACAAAAGTGCAGTGAACATATATTCACTCATCTCCAATAAAGGGCGACATCTCATCTTCACTCAGGCTAGCATACTGCTTTGCCAGAGCGGCCACCCTTTCGGGGGAACCGGGCTTGCCAACGGGAAACCGCATATGATCTACAGTACCAACAACGCGAGGATCGACCTTCTCGACCTTACGCTTGCCAATCTTTCGCAGGGCGGAACGATTGAACTTCAATACCTTCTCACTGCGAATCGTACCACCATCAGCGGTACGCTTATCGCAAGGGATCGCAATACCGTAGAAGATACCACGCACTGTACGCTTGTACTGTTCGACAATAGGGAACTTTTCCATTTTCTTTCTCTTTCTTTCTCAGGATACCTTGGCGGATTCTACTTTGTAAATCGGATAAAACTGTTCAAACGGAAGATTAGTGTACTTCAGCACACCAGCAACGTACAGGTCATACCGATCATGCGTACCCTCGGTCACCGTCCAAACGATATACCGATAGTCTTGAGTCCAACGCTTCATCTTTTTCTCTCTTTCTTTTCTATGATCCTACCAAACTTTTTCGCTGCCACAACCCCCCTTGTGGGGAAGGATCACTCTTCGATCACAACCCTTTCCAGTTCGATAGGACCGTTGTCCTTATAGGACTGCGGAATCTTTGCAAGGGCTTCACCCTCACTGATTCCACCAACCTTACCGATACGCTTACCATTCTGGTAAACGATCCACAGGTTAGTACGAACATGACGATGACGGTTAGACCGCTCATCACGATATGACTTATAGGCTGAACTGTAACGATTCATTCTCATCTTTCTTTCTCTCTTTCTTTCTTTCTTTCTTACCCTATATATATGCACTTCCTGTGCCATTCACCAGAAAATATTTTTTTCTTCCTAAGTCCTTACGCCACAACACTTTACGACATTCTCATTTTGAGATCGCATCGTGCCAAGGTGTGGCATTTTGCTACAGGTGTTGCATTTTGCTACAGCATTTTGCAGCACCCTTGTGGGGGGTGTCCCTAGCGGATTACATGGGGTAGGACGTAAGTACTTGTCATTACTAGACTTACGGCAAAAGCGGCGGGGCTTACTTGCCCTAAGTCCTTATATCGCAAGGGTTTAGGTCAAGCGTTCAGAAGAGACTGAACAAGTGTATAGCACTGGTCAAACGTTAGGTAGTCGCCCACGATTTGTGAGTTGTGATACACGACATATCTGTCAGATGTTCTAGATGTCCAGTAAATCATATGTGCTTATTCTACCAAAGGGTAAAGACCAATCAACCCCCCTTATAGGGAATCACGAGACTCCCATATATGAAGCATTCTCAACACAGTAATCGTAGAACATATCATTAAGTACTTCTTCATAGTTTGATTCAGTCAAACGACGATGATCAAGAGTATGTTCACACTCAGCATAGAACTTACCAGTAGAAACCTCATAGGTGATATTACAGGCACAAGCCTCATCACCCCAAATCTTAGAACGCATATCGGAAAACTTCTTCAACATCTTTCACTCTCTCTTTCTATGTCCTATATATATGCACATATCGTGCCAAAGACAAAATTATTTTTCTTTTTACCTAAGTGCTTGTGGCATATGGACTTACGCGATTCTCAACATGAGACTCGGTTCTTACCGGTGTGGCATTTTGCTACAGTGTGTAGCGTTTTGCTACAGCATTTTGCTACACCCGCTAGGTAGGGGGGTTTTATCTTCTGTGCAAATACCGTGCCAAACTGCCAAAAAACGCGGGGTGGTTCATTCACAATAACCAATATAAATATTTATGTATTACCCGATCCATTAGCATCGCACCCAACCTAAATGCATTTATTCGCACCTTTGTGTATAATAAGTCAAGGAGAAACATATGAACAATCAAAATAATCCAATTAAATTACACTGTCAATTGCATTGTAAGGCTTCTGTTAAAGCCAGCGAGTCAGCTTTACGCGATCTCGTTAAAGAAGATAGACCAATGGAAGAAGTATTAGGAAAGGAACAAGATGATTCTACAGAAACCACTAAAGACGACACACAAGACAGTAGTGGAAGCATGTAATCTTATTACAGATCCCACCCTGTATCCTAGATTATTATTAACTGGTTGTGATCAAGCCTGCAATAATATACAAAAGTACCAACAAGTAAACCCACACTATACTTGTGAGTGTAATAGTTTTCTATCCAATATTGGAGAAGGATATACTTTTTACTACGAATTATTGCACTATAATAAGTCTGATTTATTAATCTCAGAAGTTGGACTAGCAGAGTTTGAAATATTAGAAGGAAAGCAGTATATTAATAGATTGTATTGTCTGTTTCATCAACATGGCAACGACGCAACCCCCAACCCACACTTCTATAATGTACGCGCCCAAGGTCTAGATGAATACATACACATATATGTTTATAGAGTATCTAATGCTCTACAACTATTTATAGAAGAAAATACCATACCATACACCTCTAGTAACGGACCAACCGCGCTGCGCACCTCAACAAATTCCGTTATCGGTAGACTAAATGATGGAATTGAAAATATATCTCTTGATAGTTTATTTTCCTTAGAAAGTTTTACAAAGGGTGTGGTAAAAACACTCAAGGACTTTAAAAATCAGTTGATACTAAAGACCTCTAAGTTATATACCAAGACGCTTGAATTAAATAAACTCACCTTTGCTTCTACAGAAAAGCCAAGCAAACCAGATGCTGGAGATGTTGTATTTGACATAACAGATAATGTATTGAAATACTACAACGGGTCTGAGTGGGTGAATCTAAAATGAAAATACCAAAGAATATGACAGAGCAAGAAACAATGCATATAATACAAACGGTGATTAATAGAATCGCCCCAAGGTATACATTTAATGGATACGAGGTAGATGATATAAAACAAGAGGCGTTTATTATATGTGTTGACGCCCTAAACCGCTATGACAATTGTCGGCCCCTTGAGAATTTTCTATCCGTTAATCTTTCTAATCGACTGAAGAATTTTGTTAGGGATAATTTTGGAAACGCTAAAGATTTAGAGAAAAAGAAAGTCTTATCTCCTATAAGTTTTTTTCATGACACAAATTGCAACTCACAATATTATGAGATGGACATAGAGGAGATAGATCAAAAGCAACTAATGCAATTGGTGGAGGCGCATTTACCAATTTCCATGAGAGAAGACTTCTTGAAATTAATCAACGGCATGAATTTAGTTAGTACTAAACGTGAAGCCCTAATCAAAAAAATTAAGGATATCATAAATGAAAAAGGGTAGAATCTCTAAAGAGGAAGAACGCATTATTGGAAGACTTGTAAACAGTTTGACCGTAGAAGATATAGCCAAACAATTAGATAGAGACGTTGAGTCTGTAGACTATTTCATAAAACGAAAATTTAAGGTTGGTTTAACTGGAGAAGAGTTTGCGGCCTTCTCACTTGAAGATCGCCCATATTGGCTAGATCTAAAAGAACAATTTACTGAAGAGGAACTCGACCTATTTAAGTATCACTGGTCGCGCATAATTTCACAGTTTAAGGACGATGTATTCCCCACCGAAGAATTACAAGTAATCGACGTTATTAAATTAGAGATTCTTATGAATAGATGCTTGAAGGGCAATAAGGATAATATAGAACAAATTAGTACCTATGAAAAAATGGTGCGCGACGAACGTAGTAAAGACAAAGATCAACAAGATATGGATTATATTATTAACTTAGAAAGACAGGTGGCCTCTCTAAGGGCTTCGCAAGAAAGTTTGAATAGAGATTATAGGGAGTTACAGACAAAGAAAGCGGCCATATTAAGGGAGATGAAGGGAACAAGAGAACAGCGCATAAAGAGGTTAGAAGACTCTAAACAGAGTTTTACAAGCTGGGTTGCTAATTTATTGCAAAGCCCAGACTTAATGAAAAAATACGGAATAGAAATGGAAAAGATGAGGGTGGCAATGAAAAAAGAAGAAGAGCGATTAAGTTCTTTCCATAAATATGAAGATGGAACTATTGATCAGCCATTATTATCTCCAGATACTGTAAAGGATTAATATGTATAACATAGATACACTACTGAATTTTGCAAACGATGATAGCGCTATGTTAGATGGTAAAGCTTTGTCAATGCGTGGCATGTCTAGTTCTAAAGTTCGTAGATTATTAAATAAAGCTGTGTCGTTTAGGGGCGCTAAATATTTAGAAATAGGCGTATGGCATGGATCAACTTTTTATTCAGCACTATGTAACAATAATCCAGAATACGCAATAGCTATAGACGACTTTTCTCAATTTAGTGGTAATTTTGATATCTTTAGTTCTAATATGTCCGATATAAAAACAAACTATTCCTTTTTTAATTGTGACTGCTTTAAGTTTGACAAAAGCCTGTTAAAAAACAGCTTTAATATTTATTTTTATGACGGTGGGCATACTAAGCAAGATCAAGAACAGGCTTTAACATACTACTATGAATGTATGGACGAAACTTTTATGTATATATGTGATGATTTTAATTGGGTAGAAGTCCAAGAAGGAACAGAGTCTGGAATAAAAAAATGTAACCTAAAAGTAATAGATTCACGTACTATATTAACTAACAAAAATGGATGCCTAGACGGTTTTTGGAATGGTATATATATAGGCATATTACAAAAATGAAAACAGCTCTTGTTTGTATAGCTAAAAATGAAGACCACTACATAAAAGAGTGGATAGATTATCATATCAAACTTGAATTTGATCATGTGTTTGTTTATGCTAATGATTGGAAATATAGCACCGACAATAAAAAAGTATCTATATATGAGTATAACGGATTTGCTAAACAGCTTGAGGCTTATAACGATTTTGTTAAAACTAAATCTAACGGATATAATTGGGCTGCTTTTTTTGATGTAGATGAATTTTTGGTATTAAAGAAACACAACCATGTGAAAAGTTTTTTACAGGATTATAATGATTATGCTGCTATAGGTATTAACTGGGCGCTATTTGGAGACAGTGGACACAAATCAGTTGTAAATGGAGAATATAGCGTATTAAAAAGATTTACCCATAAAGGAAAATCAACATATGCTCACAATAATCATATTAAATCTATTGTTAAACTTCCAACTAATCATATGGTTCATATACATAATTTAGGTACTACTTGGCACAACTTAAATAAAGAACCAAGAACAGGTCCATTTAATACTCCAGTTGATTGGTCCATAGCACAATTAAATCATTATCTATCAAAAACAAAAGAAGAATTATTTATCAAGTGTAATAGAGGAAGAGCAGACACTGGAACATACAGAAAGTTTGAAGAGCATTTAGAATATCTAGATCTTAATGATGAAGAAGATGTGTTGGCTAGGAATTTTTTATATGAAGAATATAAGGAGAATATATGAAAGCTATCGTTTTTGGAATTACCGGACAAGATGGAAGCTATCTAGCGGACCTACTAATAAATAAGGGTTACGAAGTCATTGGGGTTTCACGAAGGTGTAGTACAGACAACACACAAAGAATAAAACACTTATTAGATGCAGATAATTTCAAATTGATAGAGGGCGATATTACAGATGCAAGCAATATATACAATATTCTTTCTTGGAACGATCATGTAGATGAAATCTATAACTTAGCTGCACAGTCTCACGTTGGCACATCTTTTTCACAACCAGCACTCACTTGGGATATTACTGGAAAAGGATGTCTAACTATTCTACAAGCAATAGTTGATCTTGGGCTATATAACACTAGATTTTATCAAGCTTCATCTAGCGAAATGTTTGGAAGTTCTTACGATACAAACGCCTGTGGAGAAAAATATCAAGATGAAGACACAAAATTTATGCCCAATTCCCCATACGCAATTGCTAAGTGTGCCGCTCATCATTTCGTGCGTTTGTTTCGCAATGCTCATAATTTACATGCTAGTTCTGGCATATTATTTAATCACGAAAGTCCAAGAAGGGGCGACAACTTTGTTACCCAAAAAATCATAAATTGGATTGCAAATTATGTGAGATGGACTAAACATGTTAAGCATAACGGAGAAATTAAGTTTGATGAAGATAATATCATTATTAATGGACAGATTTTTCCAAAACTAAGACTAGGAAATTTAGAAGCATTTCGTGATTGGGGATATGCTGGAGAGTATGTAGAGGCTATGTGGTTAATGCTACAACAGGATTATCCAGACGATTATGTTATTTGCACTGGAAAGACTCACACAGTTGCTGAATTTTTAGATATTGCTTTTAATTATGTTGGATTAACAGAATGGAGACAACTAATTGTCATAGATCCACAATTTTATAGACCTTCAGAAGTAGATTTCCTAAGAGGGGATTGTACAAAAGCACAAGAAAAATTAGGCTGGAAAGCAGAATACAGTCTTGAAGATTTGGTTAAAATGATGATAGATGCAAAACTTTAAACTTAGTGTGGATTTATCTAGTATATATATGCAAATAAAAGATAACTTAGTCAAAGAATATTCTTTTCCATTTTTTTTAGTATTCCTTGAGGCAGATAATCCAGACGATGCTTGCTATACATTCACACAAAGATTACTTCATACTATTGTAGAAAAAGATAATTCTATAGAAAGTCGAATTATGTGTCGTAAAATACATAGGCATATGAGAATATATAAGGTAATATTATTATGAAGAAGAGAAACTATAATGATAAAGATTATAGTGAGTTTAGAAAGTCAGTATTAAAAAGAGACAAATACAAGTGTCAAATGCCAAACTGTAACTCTAGAAAGAAATTAAATGTACATCATATTAAACCTTGGTCAAAAGCAGCATCATTAAGATATGATCCATTAAATGGCATTACGCTTTGTAAAGAGTGCCATGAATCAATAACTGGTAAAGAAAACCACTACGAAGTAGTATTTACAGAAATAATTCATAATGCAACCAAACGCACCTAAATTTTTTGTTATTAGAGATACCCGAGAAAAAGAAGGGTATGAATTTAATAATTTCAACACATGCGCAGGCATGATAGAACAGAAATTAGACACTGGAGATTATTCAATACAAGGCTTGGAAGATAAAATCTGTATAGAAAGAAAAGGCTGTGTTGAAGAACTTGCTATTAATCTAGGACAAAAGAAATATACATTCTTAAATGAAATTGAAAGGATGAAAGTTTTTCCTCACAAGTATTTAATACTGGAATTTTCTTTACAAGATTTAATTAACTTTCCTCAACACACGCGAATACCGGTGCGAAATAAGTCTGCTTTAAAAATTACTGGTAAATATATGCTTAAATGTTTAATAGAGTTTGAACTGTATAATGATGTGCATGTTTTATTTTGTGGAGACAGAAGAAATGCATTCTTAGCTGTTAGTAGTATCTTTAAAAGAATTAATGAGATGTACACTATAGGGAGGAAAAAATGATGGCAGAACCAGAATTACTGAAAGATTTCCATGACTATGGTGCCAACATCAATACTAGGGAAATATTTTTACATAATCACTACAATAGCGAAGATAACGAAAATCCCGGCGTTGAATATAGAATGTCTAATACGTTTATCAAAAATTTAAGAGCCTTAGATATAAGAAATAATGCCAATATTACAATACACTCTCATAGTATTGGAGGAGTATGGACAGACGGCATGGCTATTTATGATGCTATACAAATGTGTAGATCTTATATTACTATGATTGTTTATGGTCAAGCTGAATCTATGAGTAGCATTTTTCTTCAAGCTGCGGATTATAGATACATGACTCCAAATGCTCACTTTATGTGTCACTATGGATCTACCGATATTAATACAGATTATTTAAGCGCAATGAGTCAAGCCGATTATGAAAAACGAATTTGTGATGTGATGTTTAATGTTTATGCAAAAAGATGTGTTGACGGTAAGTTTTTCTATGAGAAGTTTGGAAAGAAACCAAGTGAAAAACAAGTTAAGCAATTTTTGATAAGAAAATTTAAAAATGGAGATTGGTATCTAAACGCAGAAGAAGCCGTGTATTATGGTTTTGCTGATGCAATATTAGATCACTGGCATATCAAAGAATGACCACTAAATTAAAAAATATTGAAGAAGCGTGGCTGGGATTAGAGAATATAGATACGGATTTTTTCAATCCAATGTCTATAGCTAATCCAGCACATGAAGATTTTAATCTTAGGCTTGCTTGGTTAATGACTCGACCAGAATATTTATCATTCTTGACTAGCCACATATTAAATATTCAACTATTACCTTCTCAAGCTTTGTTCTTAAACGAAATTTGGAATAGAAAATTTCCAATGTTAATTGCTAGTCGAGGTTTTGGTAAATCATTTATGTTATCTTTGTATTCAATTCTTAGAGCTTTAATTTTACCAAAGAGAAAAGTTGTTATTGTTGGTGCAGCATTTAGGCAGTCTAAAGTATTATTTGAATATATGGAAACCATATGGCGTAACTCACCAATGTTAAGAGATATTTGCGACGGAGATAGTGGACCAAGAAGAGATACGGACAGATGTACGTTAAGACTTAATGAAAGTACTATAACATGTTTGCCGCTAGGAGATGGTCAAAAAATTAGAGGACAAAGAGCAAATGATATTATTGCTGATGAGTTTGCTTCAATACCAAGAGAAATTTTTGAGAACGTAGTCGCTGGTTTCGCAGCAGTCAGCGCAGATCCAGTAGAAAATGTAAAGAAGTATGCTGCAAGAAAAAAAGCTAAAGAATTAGGTATAGAGCTTGCTCAATCAGATGTTATAGAACAAAAAGATAATCAAATTGTTTTATCTGGTACAGCTTATTATGATTTTAATCATTTTGCAGCTTACTGGAAAAAGTGGAAATCTATAATCAAAAGTCGAGGAGATATCATAAAACTAAGAGAAATTTTTAGTGAAGATCCGCCAGAAAACTTTGATTGGACACAATATTCTATTATTAGAATGCCATATGAACTACTACCAAAAGGCTTCATGGACGCAGATCAAGTTGCAAGATCAAAAGCAACAGTGCATACGGGCATTTATCAAATGGAATATGGGGCTTGTTTTACGAGAGATAGTCAAGGATTCTTTAAGAGATCTTTAATAGAATCATGTGTTGTGTCTACAGATAATCAAATTCAAGATAGTGCTGGAAATGAAATACATTTTGAAGCTTCATTAATTGGTGATGTAAATAAAACATATGTATTTGGCGTAGACCCGGCTTCTGAAGTAGATAACTTTAGCATTGTCGTTATTGAATTAAATAATGATCATAGAAGAATTGTACACTGTTGGACAACAACTAGAACAGAACACAAAGAAAAGGTTAAAAAGGGATATGTAAGTGAAACAGATTTTTATGCCTATTGTGCTAGAAAAATTAGAGATTTGATGAAATTATTTCCATGTGTACACATAGCAATGGATGCGCAGGGTGGTGGAGTTGCTGTTATGGAGTCTCTACATGATAAGGATAAGTTAAGAGATGGTGAAATTGCAATATGGCCCGTGATAGATGACGAAAAACCAAAAGATACTGACGGAGAAAGAGGTTTACACATATTAGAAATGTGTCAATTTGCTAAACATGAATGGTTAGCAGAAGCAAATCATGGAATGAGAAAAGACTTTGAAGACAAAGTACTATTATTTCCATTTTTTGATACGTTGAGTATAGATCTGTCACACCACGAAGACGATATAAAAAACCGAATGTTTGATACTTTAGAAGAATGTGTCCTTGAAATAGAAGAATTAAAAGACGAATTATCTATGATACAAATGACGCAGACATTAAATGGCAGAGATAGGTGGGATACGCCAGAAGTAATAGTTGGTACTGGTAGAAAAAGTAAAATGAGAAAAGATAGATATTCTGCTTTATTAATGGCTAATATGGCGTCTAGACTAAAACAAAGAACACCAACACAAGAAGAGTACAAATTCTATGGAGGATTTGCCACTGGTGGTCATTCTAATAAAAATGACGACAAAATGTATACTGGACCAAGCTGGTTCTCAGATTATATGAAAGATGTGTATTAATCTATATCAATCACATTGTCAATCCAATTAAAAGGTTTAACATGAATAATGAAGAAATGATAACATGGAGAGATGAAGATTTTAGCAGCAAAACTAATGCTATGTCACAATTGTCAGATAATGTTGACTCGTATGCCTCATTAAATAAAACTCAAGGAAATCATTATCGACATTTTATAGATATTGAGCCAAATAGGTCTGTTAAACCCGGATTTACATCTAGAGATTACTACGCATTTAGGCCAGATGAGGCAGTACCAAGCCAACAGAGAAAAATCATTAAAATGTGCATGGATGCATATGATAAGGTTGGAATTATTCGGAATATAATTGATCTAATGGGCGATTTTGGCAGTCAAGGTATACAAATTGTTCATAGAGATAAAAGTGTTGAGAAATTCTATCAACAGTGGTTTAGAAATGTTAATGGCAAAGAAAGATCAGAGAGATTTTTAAATAATCTCTATAGATGTGGCAATGTGATTATATACAGAAGTTATGCCAAAATTACACCACAACTAAATACTTATATGAAATCTTTGGCTAGTGACATCAGAGTTGAGGTTCCAAATGCTAAATCTAATGAAATACCTTGGAGATATAATTTCTTCAATCCTCTTACGGTTAAGTCTAAAGATGGTAATTTGTCACTATTTATGGGATTGAATAACTTTACTATTACAACCAATTCATTTTTTGATAAATTTCAAGCTGGAGATATTCCAAATCACGTTTTAGAAACACTACCACCATCAATAAAACAGAGTTTATTACGTGGAGAAAAAGATATTCCGCTAGATCCCGAAAGATTAAGCGTTTTCTATTATAAGAAAGATGATTGGAAACAGTGGGCTAACCCAATGATTTATGCCATTCTAGACGATATAGTAATGCTTGAAAAAATGAGATTGGCAGACTTGTCGGCATTAGATGGAGCTATATCAAATATTAGATTGTGGACACTTGGCAATTTAGAACATAAGATTTTACCAAATAAGGCTGCTATTAATAAATTAAGAGATATTTTAGCTAGCAATGTTGGTGGAGGCACAATGGAGTTGGTTTGGGGTCCAGAATTACAATTTAAAGAATCTAACAGTGAAGTATATAAGTTCTTAGGTTCTGAAAAATATACATCTGTTCTTAACAGCATATATGCTGGATTAGGAGTTCCACCAACCCTAACAGGCATGGCTAATAATGGTGGTGGTTTTACTAATAACTTCATTTCTCTAAAAACACTACTTGAAAGACTACAATACGGCAGAGATCAACTAGTCCGATTTTGGGAAAAAGAAGTTGAGATAGTTAGACAGGCTATGGGATTTAGACATAAGGCCCACATATTATTTGATCAAATGACGTTATCTGATGAAGCTGCACAAAAGAATCTATTAATTCAACTGGCAGATCGTGATATAATTAGTCATGAGACATTGCTAGAAAGATTTAAGGAGATACCACAAATAGAGAATATTAGACTAAAAAGAGAGTTAGAAAAAAGAGAAACCGCTGGGCCACCAAAGGCTAGCCCATTTCATAACGCAAATCATAAAAACGATCTTGAGAAAATAGACAAGCAAAATCAATTTAATATGAAAATGCAAAAACAAAAGGAAAATACAAGTCAGCCACCAGAAGTTAAGCCAAACGGAAGACCTCCACTAAAGCAAGATGAAACGGTTAGAAAACAAAGGGTTGAACAACCTAGGTCAAAACCCGGAGTTGCTGAAATTTTAGTCTGGTCAGATAAAGCTTGGAATCAAGTTTCTGAATTAATAACTAAAGCTTATCTAAGTACTAAGCAAAAAAAGAATTTAAGGCAATTAACTAAAGCAGAATTTCAAGAATTAGAAATGATGAAGTTAGATATATTTAGCAATTTAGAAGCTTATGACAACGTAGAAAATAGTACTATTATTTCTCTATTAAAAGCTAATGTTAAAGCACCAAAAGAAATAATGTTTAAGTTAAAAGAAAACAACATTGATGTCAATGAAATGGATGTAGATTCTTTTAGGAAATATGTCATAGGTGCCTACATAGAGTCAAAAATTGGATAATACATAACTTTTTTGCTATTTTGTGTATAATGTTGAAGAGAGGCACAAATGAAAATATTTAAACAAGAAATACGTGATGGCATAGCTGATCTTGTACAAGCAAGAGCCAGTATAGCTTATTGTATGCCAGCAGTATTATGTGAAAATAGTCATTTAAATTCTTCATTAGCTATAGAAAAGATTAAAGCAGAAAGTGCTAATCCAAAACAAATAGACTTATACTACATTAAATCAATATTAGTATCAACCGGATGGAACAAAAATGACGATGTGTTTTCTTCTGAAGAAACTTGGGCGGCAAGAAATACTCCAGAAGACAAACAATTTAATTTTATGCACAACGAAAATGATATCATAGGGCATATCACCGGGAGTTATGTAGTAGACAAAAACGGCAATCCAATTTCTGATGATGTTAAACCAAATGAGTTTGATATAATCACAGAGGCTGTTATATATAACAGTTGGACTAATCCAGAAAACAGAGACAGAATGGAAAAAATCATTTCTGAAATAGAAGAAGGAAAGTGGTTTGTCTCAATGGAATGTTTATTTTCTGGTTTTGATTATGCGTTAATAGATAATAGTGGCAATTCTAAGTTATTAGAGAGAAACGAAGGTTCTGCATTTTTAACAAAACACCTAAGAGCATATGGCGGCACAGGAGAGTATGAAGGCTATAAAATTGGTAGATCTTTAAGAGAAATTTCATTTTCTGGAAAAGGTTTGGTTTCCAAACCAGCTAATCCAAGAAGTATTATTCTCGATGCAAGCAGGGCTTTCTCGACTGAAAAAAACGTTAGTGATATTACTAATTTTCAAATAGGAGATGATATTATGTCAGATTCAAATCTTTTAGAGAAGCAGCTTGCTGACATGCGTAGTGAGCTAGCATCTACTAAAGAAGAAAATAAGACTCTTCGCGCACAAATAGAAGAACTCACATCGAAAGAGCAAAGTGATTCTATTTCGAAGCTAGAGGCAACAGTGGCTGAAAAAGATCAAGCTATAACAACTTTAAACACTTCAATTAGTACATTAGAAGCTACAGTTTCTGAACTTCAAGCAACACTTGCTATGAAGGATGAAGAAATGAAGAAGAAGGATCAAGAAATGTACATGATGAAGAAAAAGGAAAAGATGGCTATGAGAAAGGCTAGTCTTTTAGATGCTGGCTTTGATGATTCTGAAGTAGAAGAATCACTAGCTACTTATGATTCTCTCGATGACGAAACTTTTGACGCAGTTATCACAGCCATGAAAAAGAAAATGGCTAAGTGGTCAGAAGACAAAGAGAAGATGATGAAGAAAGAAGAAAAGCCAAAGGCAGAACAAACTTCAGAAGAAGAAACTGTCGCTGAAGAAAAAGTTGCAGAACTTTTAGAAGGCGTTTCAACAACTGAAGCCACTCTAGTCGATGCTTCTGATGATGTAGACGAACTATTAGCCACAAGAGCTAGTGTAGCAGAGTGGCTTGAAAACAACGTACTTCGTAAGTGATATAAGGAGAAATAAATATGGCTCTAAAATCAGATAGATATGAACTTCAGACAGACATTAGCTTCTTTTACAATGCTGGCACCGCAACTCGCGGTGGGGTAGTTGTATATGATACTGCTGGTTCTGGCGCTGCTATGGATCAAGGTGTTAACCTTGTTAAGTATGCTACAACTGGTGTTCCAGTTGGCATTCTTCTTAACGATGTAGTTAACAAGGATCTAACAAGAACTCATCTTAATCAGCACAAGGATGAAGTTCAGAAGGGCGGCAAAGTAACCGTTCTACGTAAGGGTTACGTCGTGACAAATAATGTTACAGGCGCACCATCGGCGGGTGCTACTGCTTATCGATGCACTGTAACGGCTGGCAACGTTAGTACAGTTGCTAGTGGTAATCCAATCGGCGCATTCGTCTCAACAAAAGACGAAGACGGTTATGCCAAAGTAGAAGTTAACCTACCCTGACTATAAAACAACAAAGGAGAAATGAATATGCCAATTAATAATAGACCGAGTGATGAATTTATCGCTCTCCTACGAAAGTCAGGGGATGCCGATATCAATGTAGCTCAAGCTGCACAGCGTGAATTCGCCAAGGCTCTTGAACTACCTCTACGTAAGGGTGTTCTCGTTGGTAACATCCTTGGTAATATCTTCGAAACCATCAACGTGGAAGCTGGTTCAACAACTGAATTTCCTCTCGATTTAATCAGTCCCGGCCTTGAGGGTGAGCATGTTGCTTACACCAATCCCGGTCATGGTAGAATTCCAGAGCGTTCAGTCGAAGGCGACTACGTTATGATTCCAACATATAGTATTGCATCGTCCGTAGATTATCTTCTACGCTATGCCCGCGAAGCCCGATGGGATATCGTTGGTCGTGCAATGCAGGTGATGGAAGCCGGTTTTACAAAGAAGATGAATGACGACGCTTGGCACACACTACTCGCTGCTGGCGTTGATCGTAACATCCTAGTGTATGACGGCGATGCTACTGCTGGTCTTTTCACAAAGAGACTCGTTTCTCTTATGCAGACAGTTATGCGTCGTAATTCTGGTGGTAATAGCGCTTCAGTTGGTCGTGGTCGTCTAACTGATCTCTATGTTTCTCCAGAAGCACTAGAAGATGTTCGCAATTGGGGTCTTGATCAAGTGGACGAAGTTACTCGTCGTGAAATTTATACAGCATCAGAAGGTGGCGCTCCTCTTACTCGCATCTTCGGCGTAAATCTTCATGACCTTGATGAGCTTGGCGAAGGTCAAGAATATCAAGACTTCTTCACAAACGAGCTTTCTGGAAACGTTCAAGGTAGCGATCTAGAACTCGTTGTTGGTCTTGATCAATCATCAAACGATAGCTTCGTAATGCCAGTTAAAGAGCAGCTACAGGTCTTTGAAGATCCAACTCTTCATCGCCAGCAGCGAGCCGGTTACTATGGTTTTGCAGAGCTTGGCTTTGGTGTACTAGATAATCGTAGAATTATTCTCGGCTCGTTCTGAGTAAGTATCTAGTTCCAATCACAGGGCCACCCTCAAAGCATTTTGGGGGTGGCTTTTTGTGTATATACTCATAGATTGTTATTTTTGGACAAAGGAGAATGAATATGTCTGCAATATCGGATTATCTTGAAGGCAAAATATTGAATTTTTTGTTTCGCACAGGGACATTTACAAAACCAACTAACATTTCAATTGCGTTATTAAATACAGTACCAAAAGATAATGATAGTGGATCTACAATGGATGAAGTTCCAGATAGCATAACAAATAATGCAAATGTTTCTATTCCTACACAATATGCAAGAGTTAGCTTGGGAAATCCAGCAGATAATGGAAATACCAGATGGTCAGAAGTTGGTAGTGATCCAGATTCTGCCTACTACGTTTATACCACAGTAAATAATGTTGGTGTATATGTTTATCCATTATATCTAACAGAAGCTAAAGCTCAAAGCTCTGGAAATGGAAGTACTGTTACACACACATTTCCAGCAGAATTTCCCGGTATAACTTTTTATAGACCAGCTAATATTGGTTCTGCCGGTTCTAGTACAAATCCAGATCCAGATGAAATAATTTATCGTAAATATGATGGCAATGGATTCATTCAAAATCTCACAAATATTACTTTTCCACAAGCTGGTAAGGGTGGTTGGGGTACTATCAAAGCTGTAGCAATAATGGACAGTTCTACTTATGGTCAGGGCAATATATTAATGTATGCTCCACTAGAAGTAGAAAAGTCTATTGGTGAAGGCGATGTTGTACAATTTATTCCATCTCAACTAGAAATCAGCTTAAAGTAATAAAATGATCATACCAAAAGATGTATTAGTAGATAATATTAAGAGAGATATTCTAGATAATTCTGTGGGGGCAATATCTCCACAGGATATCAGAAGAAACCTACTTGATTTAATTGATTCTGTTAGCTTGTTAACAGAATTTAATGATATCAACGCTCTTAATATTTCTACTGAAGATTTAAGAACGGTAAGAGTTGGTAAAGAAACACTATCAAAAAGAAACGCCGTTGGATATAGAAGTGTTGATAATGTTGGAGTTGGATATTCTGCTTTATCTTCGCAGATAGATGCCATACAAAACACAGCGGTTGGATCATACGCTCTTAGCTGTAACATGTATGGCGAAGACAACGTTGGTGTAGGCTTTCACTCTTTAAGTAGTACTATTAATGGCTTTGGAAATATTGGATTAGGAAGTTTTGCATTATCTAATAATAAAGAGGGCAATTTCAACATCGCCCTAGGTCATGGTGCTGGTTATTATGTTGATAGAGATATAGATTATCAATTTTTCGTAGCAGCACATCCAGTTGATTCATCTTTTATTTGTGCCAATCCGCTAGGATCTGGACTAAAACCATTGTTAAAAGGAGATTTATCTTCTAATAACTTGAGATTAGGTATAGGTATTCGTGATCTACACGAAGGTGCCACACTACAAATAGGTGGTCATACAATACCACACGTATCCAATAGTTATAATCTTGGATCAAATAATTTTCGTTTTAATAACTTATATCTTTATTCGTCTATAGTATTTCCAGAAGCAAATAACTTTGTTTATAACTCAAATAGATTTTTTCTTAGTAATACATTAGATATTGACGGAAGTTTGAATTTAGTTGATAATTTTGTTGTTAGCGGAGTTTCTACGCTAAAAGGTGCAGTGACAACTGGACCAGTAAATACAATTGGAAGAATTTTAGCCAGTGGACACGTATTGCCAAAGACAGATGTTGTATTTAATCTTGGAGATACTAGAGATAGATGGCTTAATGCATATACTTATAATTTGTATTGTGATGGAGTTGGACACTTTAAAAAATATCAAGCCCAAGAGCATGAACACTATAGACATAAAACATTATTCTTGGCGTCTACTGGAGATATTACAGTTATAGACGGCGGTGGGGCAACATCTCTATATGATCATTTTGTAGCAAGCGGGTCGTATAAAGAACCACAACCGTATTTATTAGATGAAGAATTGAATGGCGCTGGATTTGAAATAGGTGCCAGCGGTTTAGATTATTTGAGAAATTACGAATTTACATTTAGATCTAGCGATTCTTCGTGGGATAATCTATCTGTTGACGATGAGTATAGTAGAAATTCTTGGTTTAGTAATATTAGTATTCAAACTGAAGAAGGTAGGCATGTTAAAACAGATAGAGTAATAAATAAAGAAAACATAGCATTAGTTACTTATGAAGATGGATTAGGATTATTTATTAATAGTGGTACTGTTTATTTGGCACAAGAAAATGATATCGATACACCAAATACTTTAGTTGGTATTGGTAATATAAACTTTGTATGCGCTAGCGGTCAGTTGGAGCCATATGAAATATCGATACAATCTCCACATTCTGGAGTTAACTTATTTACTAAGTTTTTGACTAATACTAGTAATTACAACTTAGATAATCTTGGATCTGAGATTGTAACAGGATTTAAAACTGGATATATTGCTAATTCGTTTTTAGAACCACCAAACTTCTTTAACGAGCAAGTTGGGCAAAGGCCACATAGATATATAATTTCATCATACAATGATACCTCATTTGCAAAAAGATGCTTTACTCTTATGCAAGACGAGACAGAAGGTTATGTTGGTATAAGTAACTTTAATTATGCTGAGTCAATGCTTCCAGATACCATATTTAATATTAGAAGCACTGGCAATGCCATCGCTAGAATAACAGCAGAAAATAATAATGATAGTAAAGCTGGAATACAATTGTTAGGAGCGGAAAATTGCTTACATTATGGAATATCATTTGAATACATTAAGAATAGTGGGTCTATGTATGTTACAACATACAACGATGGTGTTACTAGCGATTCATTGACGATTAATGATGACGATGGCACTATACATATATTGAATAAGAATACAATCAACGCAATGATGTCGATAGGTAGTGAAGATAATACAGAAGCTAATATAGCATTTCATGAATCTAGCGGTGTTCCAGTTGCGGTATCTGGATATGGATATTTATTTGTAAGACATTTAGAAGACAATGAGTTACAGTCTTCAACATTATCATTTTTAGATAGTAGTGGTAATTTATTTACAGTTGACCTAACAGCATCTAGCGCAGACGGTTCTATAGTTGATAAGCCTTTAAGTCTTGATGATCTAGGTAATACATTTGGTGGCATTAGATCTCCAGAATTAAGAACAAACTTAACAAGTTCTACAGTTAGAAATACATCTATAGGATATGAGGGATTATCGAAGTTAACAACCGGTGACGATAATACATCTATTGGCTATCGTGCTGGTAAAAATGTAACTACAGGATCAACAAATGTCTTTGTCGGTTCTAATAATGGGCTAGCTGTAACAACTCAATCAAATAATATTTTTATAGGTAGTAATTTAGCACAAACTGGAACATATTCTGAAACGTTCTTATTGGGATATGATACAACTCCATTGCTAGAAGGCAGTTTAGTATCTAATAAACATCTAAATGTTAATGGATATTTAAGACTTAAAGAAACAGCAACAAAATATACTAATCTATATACTAATTACTTACTAGTAAAAGATAATGCGTCACAGAATGGTGGATCTTCATTTTCTATTAAGTTTAGTGGAAGCAATGACCAAGAAAACTCTCTTGTAATATTAAATCATAATAACGCGCCACTAACAAATACAGAGAACTTTGCATCATCATCTAGGCCGTATGCACAAATTAATGGCGATTTAAGAGTAAAAGGAAGCATACGTTTTTCAAACAACACATCAATAAATGATGCTAGCTTTTTGGAGACAATTAGCACATTACAAGGAAATGTTAGCACAATAAATAATACGATAACGCAAAATTATTCAGAGCTGAATACCTTAAAGACAAAATTTGATGATTTGATAATTGAAGGTATAGTAGAAGCAGATATTAGACCTTCAGATCTACCAAATTCATTTACAGATCAACCTCTCAAGTTCTTTGTGCGTAAGAAAATAGTTCAAAATAATACATTTGTTAACGCCCCAGCTAATCCGCCACAAGCAAACTTGATAGAAATAGTTTTGAGAGATCCTTATCTAAATGTTCGTAAGGGAGATTATGTCATTGCCATTAAGGTAAATAATGAATATAGACCAATATCTATAACCGGCGCTCCCTAATGAGGATGTATAATGGCTTCGAATTGCGAACCAACAGGATGTTTTCGTGAAGAACAAAGATCTAGAAGAGTAAGATCAGCGCCACAAGATCGTCCATATTTAACGTTTACAACAACGCAAACAACAACAACTGTTACTACAACGCCACCGATAACAGAAGATATCGCAGATCTATTGCAATATGTTCTTATTCCTAACAGTGGTAGTAACATACTTTGTCCAACAGTACAAACAACAAAACCGCCAATGTATTTTAATGCATTTGGTGGGAATGAAAAGATTGTAACTAATAATTTAATTGTACACAAATTCTATAACGACGGAGTTTTTTCTATAGTACCATATCCAAATCAAAATTTTGATTATGCTGAAATTAACTTTTTATTAGTTGCCGGTGGTGGTGGCGGTGGAGCTTTTGATGGCGGTGGCGGCGGCGGTGGAGGTCAAGTAAAATTTTCGTCATACAAGTTTCCAGCAGGATCTTATGATATTGTAATAGGTAGTGGAGGTCTTACAGGTCTTAATGGTAAAGATACTAGTATACCAAAAATAGGCATAAAAACTAATGGCGGTGGCGGTGGCGGATCTGCATTTACTAATAATGCTAAAACGGGCGGTAATGGAGGTGGTGCTGGAGGAAGAAGTAATTCATTGGGTGCAATTGGGCTAGGTGGCAATAACGGTGGAGCTTCTATTGGAAATGTGGGTGGTGGAGGAGGCGGTGGCGCTGGAGAAAGAGGTCAAAGCGTTCCAACAGTAGAAAATGGAATATCTTTAAATGCTGGTAGAGGTGGAGATGGAGCAATAATAACTTATGATGGCGGCTTAACATATAACGCTTACGGCGGCGGCGGGGCAGGAGATCCATTTACAAATCAAATTATACAACCAAGTGTGGGCGGTGGTGGTGGAACTAATAATAAAAATGGAGTGGCTAATACTGGCGGTGGAGGTGCTGGAAATGGCGGGATAGGTGGAAAAGGGGTCTGTATTATTTCATATGTACCAGTTACAACGCCCCCACCAACAACTACTACAACTATTGCTCCAAGAGTTCCTTCAAAAGTTCAGTCACTAAATAGAATTAATCTATTTCAAGCTGTTACTCTTAGGTGGATAGCACCGTCAGATAGTGGCACATCTAATATCACACATTACAAAATAGAAGTTAAATTAAATGACGTTACACAGAATACACTAACAATACCGGTAGGCCAACTAAGCACAGTAAATATAGATAATGTTTTATATTACACGTACACGGTAGAAAATTTAACAAATCAACAAAATTATCTATTTTTAGTTAGTGCAAAAAATAACGTTGGTTTTGGTCAAGCAGAACAAATAAATGGCATACCAATAACAACCACAACAACAACTTTATCTCCATCTTTTGTTAGATTTGATTTTGATTTTCTAGACAGAAGATTAGAGTATGCAACGCTAGATCAAGAACAACAAACTATTTATGCTCCAGAAAACTCCTCTAGATCTGTTAAATTGAGTATTTATAGTTCTGGTAATTATGTTTTTTATAACGCTCCATTAATCTCTACGTTTGGCGTAGATGCTACTTATATTGAAGAAGAATCTGCTACAGTTGTAATTTCATCAGACAGAAAAAGAGTAGATTATGATATTCCATTTATAATGCCACCAAAACCACAAAGCATTGCTACTATTGGATTTACTGGATCTGCAACAGAAACAACAACAACCACCGCAACAACAACAACGGTTACTACGATACCACCGCTATGCAGTTCAATATATAATAGTGCGCCATTTACAGTTACAAACGGTAGAGATGTTCAACCAATATTAACGCAAAGACTATTAAATCCATTACAAATCTTTTTTGCTACAAAGCCATTTCCAACAGAAATTACAGGAACAACTTCACAGACATTAATAATTTCTGGAAAACCTTGGTATAATGGTGTGTATTTTGAGATTGGAAGAAATTCAGATGACTCATTAACATATATAAATTCTTTAGCTAGTAATCATAACTTAAAGTTATATGTCAAAGAAAACACATATTTTGATGTTACAACATATAAACTTTTTTATCCAAATGTAGTTATTAATGAGATTGGACAAAGTTATACATTTAATGTGCTAGGAAGTACTATAGAAATGTCAATAACACTAGATTATATATGTAACATGAATAACGTAAATATATATGGAAAAGCTGGCTCAGAGTCCATTAGCGGATTTACATCTTTTAAGTTTAGCCAATACATAACGCAAAATAACAAAGAGAATATCTTTTCAAAACTAATTACAGATTTTATGTTTCGTGATGTTGGGGCTGTTACGGCGCTTAATGGACAAACATACTATTATATGATTGATTTTGGAACTAGAGATAAGATTGTAGGTGTATGATGTCACAACAAACCGTAGGATTAGCTGGATGGAAGTATGGGAGCGGAAAGGTTGCGGCATTCACTAAGGCTATTAACTATGAAAACATAGCTAGCAATGAAAATGAGTCTTTATTTGTAAGATTGTTTTTAAATGCTTGTCTGTGGGCTACAAGAAATAACAATATATACTATTCTAGCGGAAGAACTGTTTCTATCATCAAAACAACTAATACGGTTTTTGATAATAGGTTGGCATCTTTATTGAGTAGTTTACAAATTTTTTCTTCGGTAATACTATCTGAACCTTGGTATTTAGAAGAAAGTTCTCAAGATCAAAATACAGATTTTAACCTTTATGTTTTAATTCCATCATATAGCGCGTTTGGTGGAGTTAAAATGCCAGATAATAGGCAGCAAAGATTAATTAATAGAGTGGGCGGTGGATCTGGATTAATAATTGCTGAATGGTTTCACTTATTACAGTCTATTCCAACTAAAAGATCGTTCTCTTTTTCAAACAACGTTTCTGCCGGATTATTTACTATATCCCCACTTAAAATAGAGAAAGATTTTCTAGTTTTCTCAAAATCTTCTGAATTATTATATGTTGAAGCAATGAATGATGAAAGCATATCATC
>Ga0208465_1000145_pt1 | contig 22774 bp, 13 predicted proteins | sample LakMenEpi31Aug10_FD_150749 | JGI IMG/M metagenome (GOLD analysis project Ga0208465, IMG submission 150749) | Freshwater microbial communities from Lake Mendota, WI - 31AUG2010 deep hole epilimnion (SPAdes) | ecosystem: Environmental > Aquatic > Freshwater > Lake > Epilimnion/Euphotic zone ...
GGCGGGCCTGTTCCGCCGACAAGCCGCAAAACACGGTCATTTCCTGTTTTTCCGGCAGATCCTGGATGATGCTGCGATCGGTCTTAAGACGACGCAAAATAAAGGGCTGCACCAGGGATTTGAGGGTCTTTAAAGAGGCCACATCACCGTAACGCTCAATCGGGGTGGCAAACCGCCGTTGGAAAAAATTTTTCGGCCCCAGGTAGCCGGGATTGAGAAAATCCATGATGGACCATAGTTCGGTCAGCCGGTTCTCCACCGGAGTGCCGGTGAGGGCAATGCGAAATTGGGCCTCGATCTGCCGCACCGCCCTGGATTGCTTAGCCTCAGCGTTTTTAATGTTCTGGGCCTCATCCAGCACCAGGCACTGCCAGGAGACCCCCTGCAGGGAGGCCAGGTCCCGGTAGACCAGGGTATAGCTGGTAATCACCAGGGCCTGACCGGCAATCGCGCGTACCAGATCCTTCCCCCGGGGCCGTTTATCACCGTGGTATACCAGAGTTTTCAGCCCGGGGGCAAAACGCCGCATCTCCTTTTCCCAATTGCCCATCACCGAGGTGGGGCAGACCAGCAAACTGGGGGACTCCAACCAGCCCTGGTGCTGCAGGTGCAGCAGAAAGGCAATCAGTTGAATAGTTTTGCCCAGGCCCATGTCATCCGCCAGGCAAGCCCCCAGACCCCATTGATCGAGAAAGGCTAACCAGGACACCCCCCGCCCCTGGTAGGGCCGGAGCTTACCTTCAAACCCGGGTGGCTCAGCCATCACCGCCAGGGTTTGGTTCCCACGGGTGAGGGTATCAATCAACTGCTGCAACACCCCGGAGGCTTCAAAACTGACCACCGGCAGTTTTTCAATCACCTGGGTGTCACCGGTACTCATGCGCAGGGCATCCTCTACGGAGAGAGGGGTGGGAGTTTTCTGGCCCTGGAGAAAACGCTGGGCCGCCTTCACCTCCTGGGGCTGGAGTTCTACCCACCGACCGTTGATCTGTACCAACGGCGATCCCTGGTTAATCAGGGCTTCAAACTCCTTAGCGGTGAGGCTTTCCCCCGCCAGGGATAGCTCCCACTGAAAATTCAATAGGCTTTTTAAGCCTAGACGCTGACGGGCCTGGGTTTGGGGTACCTCGGCCCGCACCCTCAACCCCAGGCGACTTTGTCCCTCCTGATCGGCGGCGGTGGCTAGCCCCGGCGGTAACTCTACCGCCACCCCGTTATCCTGGAGTTGCCAGGCGGAGGCCTTAATAAACTGATAGGCCTGAATCGAGTCGAGACTACAGGCGGTGGGGTGAGCCTGGTGCAGACTAGCCCGCAGCGGTTCATAGAGCCGCGCCGCCCGGCCCAGGGCCGCCAGGAAGGTTTCCTGGGGAGCTAGCAAAATCGCCCCTTGATGACGCACCTCCGCCACCGGGTGTTGCCAGATCCACTCCGCCGTCGGCCGCCAATCGGGGTTGGCGATGGATTGCAGGGAATAGGCCAGGGTCCAGGGTTGATCGGTCTGGGGCGGGGGTTGCAGCACCAGTCGCAACCGGAATTGCACCGCCGGATCCTCCGCCAGCCGTTGTAGGGGTGCCGTCCAGGTGGTGAGGGCCTCCTGCAGACGAGCCGCCGCCGCCAAATTGGCTTGCATGGGCTGATGGCCCTGGCTGAGGGCCTGTAGCCAGGGTTGCAGGGGCAGATCCTGAGTTAAGGGGGCCAGATTACTGAGGGGATGGGTCTGGGCGGTTTTGCTCACCTGGTACTCCACCAGGGCAGTTAAAAAGGAGATTAGCATGCCCTGGGGATCGATCAAGGCCATGCTGCAACTGAAACTGGGAGAAGCCTTACCCAGGGCACCATAGCTACGACACAGCGGGGGCATGGCCAGGGCAAAGAGCCGCAGGCGCTGTTGATCAACGGCGCTGTCAATCAGGGGACGCCAACCCGCCGCCAGGGTCTGGCTGGTGAGCTCTAGACAGGGTAGAAACTTACCCCGGGCCAGCAGGTTCAACCCCCAGCGGTAGCTATGGCCCCAAAAACGCAAATCAGCGCCAATCGAGTCAGCGGCGACGAGCTGCTGCCCCAGGGGCAGAGCCATCAGCAGGGGAAACACATGACTAGGGGCTAGCCACCAGCCCTGCAACTGCCAGGGGTGGTAAACCACCGTTGCCAACCCATCCGCCATCTCCAGCAGTGGGGTAGCGGAGTGGAGAGGCTGGAGGGCATCCCCCTGGAAGCGGGTGGGTAACTGCACCAGCGCCCCTCCCCAGATCGGATCAGCTGCGGCCTGGGGACGCCGCCCCGACGATCGCCGCTCCTTGGGCTGAGATCGCCCCCCGGCCTGACTGGCTGAAGCCTTGGCCCCCCGTTGACTAGGTAGTTGGCTGGATAGTACCAGAGCCGGAGGGAAAAGGGTGCCGTTCCCCCCCCGTCCCTGGAGCTGCTGTTGAAAACTACTGAGTACAGTGGCCAGATCCTCCTGGGCCAGACTATAGGGGTGGAGATACACCTCCTGCCATGGGGAAAACCCCTCAGGGGGTAGGGGTTTCCAGGCTTCTCCCCAAAGCAAAAACCGCTGTTCCTGGGGAAACCAATTGATATGTAGTATGGCCATTCATCTGGATCTACAACTCGCCTAATCCTGCCTGGTCAGAAGTGTCTGGTTTCCAGGCAAAACCATCACCGCATGACAAGCAAGACGGCCTGGCAGGTTAGGGTGCCCAACTTGCCTATCTTACCCCGTTACCATAGCTTTGGCGAGAACGCTAAAGACCCAGTGGATCGGTTCAAGCGACAGCTGAGTAGGCGTTTTAGCCCACGTCCACCAGGCTACTCGCCATACTCCATAATCACCGGGGTATGATCGCTGGGCTTGTCCCAACCGCGGGGGTCCAGGTCGATGCTACAGGCAGTGGCGCGATCGTAGAGCTGGGGAGAGAGGTAATGGTGATCGATGCGCCAGCCCAGGTTACGGCGAAAGGAGGCGGCGCGGTAGTCCCACCAGGTAAAGTGACCACCGGCCTGATTAAATTTGCGAAAGCCATCCCTGAACCCAATCGATAGCACCGCTTGCAAGGCCTGCCGTTCCGGCCCGGAGGCCATGATGTGGGTGGCCTTATCGGCGGGATTGTAGATATCCCGGTCCTCCAGGGCAATATTAAAGTCGCCACAGATATTAATCAGCGGATACTGAGACAACAGGGCCGCCAAATAATCCTTCAGACAATCCAGCCAGATCAGTTTGTAGCCATACTTGTCACTCCCCACGGAATTACCGTTGGGGACGTAGAGATTTACCACGTATACCTCTCCATAACGCCCGGCAATCACCCGCCGCTGTTCATCTAAGTCCCCCACCCGGGTGGCCCCCAACACTGGAGTGAAACCATACTGCACCGACTCGAGCGGGGTGCGACTGATCAAGGCAACTCCATTGTAGGTCTTCTGACCGTAGACTTGGACGCTGTAACCTAGAGTCTCAAAGGGCTGTTTGGGAAAACCATCGTCCACCACCTTAGTTTCCTGCAAACACAGTACCTCCACCGGATTAGCCCGCAGCCACTGGATCACATGATCCAGGCGGGAGCGAATCGAGTTGACATTCCAGGTGGCAACCTTCATGGGGGAATCAGGAAGAGGGGGCTTGATCAGGATAGCTTCCGGAGCCTGACAGGTAAAGAAAAATAAATTTTTTGCCGATCACTCCCTGGGGAAAACCGCCAATTTTCGGTGGAAAACAGGGGAAATGGAGGGGGAAATCGGGGCCATAGATGGGGAGTATCTCTGCCTACCGTCCACGGTTGTGGAAACTCAGAATGATTGTCCACGGACTTTCCCCAGGTCTAGGGAGAGGCTTAGCTGCTGAGGGAAAGAATCCTGAAGGTTTTCCACAGATTCCCCAAAGCCTACTAATATAGCTATGTTTTTAAAATTTTCTTGATCAGATCGATCCAGATCTGGGCAAAACCTCCATTTGATACCCGCTAGGAACAGTGTTAGCATTGGCCTCCAGATTAGAGCTCTTCTCCCTCTCCCTTTCCCATGAAGTTTATCTGTGCCCAAGGTGAACTCAATAGTCAGTTATCCTCGGTTAGTCGGGCTGTGTCCTCTCGCCCCAATCGACCGATCCTGGCTAATGTTCTGCTAACCGCTGATATGGCCACCCAGTCCATTACCCTGGTTGGCTTTGATGAAGTCCTGGGGATTGAATCTAGGTTTGCGGCCCAGGTGGAGCAGGCAGGGGCCCTAACCCTGCCTGCCAAACTCCTCAGTGATATTGTCTCCCGTCTTACCAGTGGGGATATTACCGTTGAGGCTAATCCAGATAATACGGCGGTTACCCTGATTAGTGCCTCCGGTCATTACGAAGTGCGGGGCTTGAGTGCTGAGGATTATCCGGCCCTACCCACCATCGAGACGGGGGAGGCGATCGCCCTACCGGCGGAGTCTCTGCTGGCGGGATTGAAGGCCTCCCTATTTGCCACCAGTGGTGATGAAAGCAAACAGGTGCTCACCGGCGTCCATCTGCTGGCCGATGGCGATAGTCTCGAGTTTGCCGCCACCGATGGCCACCGGCTGGCGGTGGTGCAGACCGAAGATGGGTCGGGGGCTGCCCTCGCTATGGATGTTACCCTGCCCGCTAAGGCCCTGCGAGAATTGGAGCGGATGATCCAGGCCTACACCGCCACAGAGCCGGTACAGGTGCGTCTGGATGACACCCAGGTACTGTTTGATCTGGGGCGGCAGCGCTTGACCACCCGCCTGTTGGAGGGCCAATATCCTCAATACCGCCAACTTTTGCCCAAACAGTTCGCCCGCCAGGTGACGGTGGATCGTCGCCCCCTGATGGATAGCCTGGAGCGAATTGGCGTGCTGGCCAGTCAGAAAAATGACATCATCAAGCTCACCCTAAACGCGGTGGATCAGACCCTCTCCCTGTCGGTGGAAGCCCAGGAAGTGGGCAGTGGCCGGGAAGATTTGCCGGCCCAAATCAGCGGCGAGGATCTGGACATCGCCTTTAATGTGCGTTATCTGTTGGATGGACTGAAGGCCTTTGACACCCAGTCGGTGCAAATGCAGTGTAATACCGCCACCAGCCCAGCGGTGTTGATACCCCTGGGGGAAACTAAAATCACCTACCTGGTGATGCCGGTCCAGATTCGACCTTGAGCATCACCTTTAACCTGTAGCCCAGGTTTGCTGTTATCTCTCCCTACAACAGGGTAAATTGTCTTGAAAACCTTTCCCTCCCCTGAGGCGCTGCGTCGCTTCCCCTTTGGCATGGCCGATCTGGCGGTCATGCTGGGTATGTTTATGTTGCTGGCCCTGGTGGCTCGTCTGGGGGCAGGAGCCTTGGTCAGCTTTGAGCCGCCCCAGGTGGTACCCAACGTTGATCTGGCTCCGGGCAATTTACCCTACTATGCGGGGCGTTCAACCCTGCGCATGTTTATCGCCCTGTTTTTCTCCACTCTATTTACCCTGGTTTATGGCTATGTGGCCGCCAACAACCGGTGGGCGGAGCGGGTGATGGTTCCCCTGCTCGATATTTTGCAATCCGTTCCCGTCTTAGGGTTCCTTTCCATTACGGTGACCGGATTCATCGCCCTGTTTCCAGGCAGTTTGTTGGGGTTGGAGGCGGCCTCTATTTTTGCCATTTTCACCAGCCAGGTCTGGAATATGACCTTTTCCTTCTATCAATCCCTGCGCACCGTTCCTGGGGAACTGAGGGAGGCGGCAACTCTTTACCAATTATCGCGCTGGCAGCGGTTTACCACCCTAGAGGTGCCCTCGGCGGTGATCGGCCTGCTGTGGAATGCCATGATGAGTTTTGGGGGTGGTTGGTTTTTTGTGGTGGCCAGTGAAACCATTAGCGTGTTGAACCAGAAGTACACCCTACCGGGCATTGGTTCCTATGTTGCCGCTGCGATCGCCGATGAAAACCTGGTGGCCCTCGGTTGGGCATTCCTCACCATTGTCATTGTCATCGTGCTGGTGGATCAACTCTTTTGGCGGCCCCTGATTGCCTGGTCAGACAAGTTTCGTATGGAACAAAGTGCCTCGGCGGAAGCCCCAGAATCCTGGGTTTACAACCTATTGCAAACGGCAAGAATTCCCCGCTTGCTGGGTCGTTTCCTGACCCCCGCCACGGACGCCATTAATCGCCTGTTGTCCCGGATTGGTGGACCCGGTGGCCCCAGGGTAGATGGGGTAGGCTTACCCCAGGGAGATCGCCTCTACGCCAGCATCCTATTGCTAGCGATTGGTTTTCTGATCGCCTTTGCCCTGCACTGGATCCTGACCACTGTGGGTCCTGGGGAGGTCTTTAAAACCTTTGGCTTGGGGGTACTCACCCTACTACGCGTGACCCTATTGCTGCTGTTCGCCACCGTGATCTGGACCCCCATCGGCGTAGCGATCGGCTTCCATCCTAAACTGGCTCGCACGCTACAACCAGTGGTTCAGTTTCTCGCTTCATTTCCTGCTAACTTTATTTTCCCCTTTGCCACCCTGTTTTTCCTGTGGAGTCACCTGAGCCTGGAGTGGGGCAGCATCCTGTTGATGGCCCTGGGGGCGCAGTGGTACATCCTGTTTAATTCCATCGCCGGTGCCCAAAGTATTCCCACAGACCTGCGAGAAATGGCCGATGACATTGGCCTTAAGGGCTGGCAACGATGGCAAAAGCTGATTATCCCCGGCATCTTCTCTGCTTGGGTAACGGGCGGTGTGACCGCCAGCGGTGGTGCCTGGAATGCCAGCATTGTCTCAGAAATTGTCTCCTGGGGAACCACCACCTTGACCGCCACTGGCTTGGGCACCTACATTGCCGAAGCCACCTTTTCGGGGGATTGGCCCCGGATTACCCTGGGCATTGGCATGATGAGTTTATTTGTGGTCGGCCTGAATCGATTGTTGTGGCGAAAACTCTACCAATTGGCGGAATCAAAGTATCATCTCTAGGGACTAATGACGCCGTGGCCGTTGTGAATTTTAATCCAGTCAGTCCTAACCCATTAATTGTGGTTGAGGAGGTTTCTAAGCGATTTCCCCTGCCCGATGGTAAGGGGGAGTTTACCGTGCTTAAGGAGGTGAGCTTAACGGTGAAATCCGGGGAGGTTGTCGCCCTGCTGGGGCGTAGCGGTAGTGGTAAAAGTACCCTACTACGGATTATGGCCGGGTTGATTCCCCCCAGCGAGGGTCAGGTTTACAGCAATGGTCAGACCCTCCGGGGAGCTAACAAGAACGTGGCCATGGTGTTTCAAAGTTTTGCCCTCTTGCCCTGGCTAACGGTTCAGGAAAATGTGGAATTGGGGCTGGAGGCCCTCGGGGTAAGACGGGAGGAACGGCGACAGCGGGCCTTGAAGGCGATCGATATTGTCGGTTTGGATGGGTTTGAGAGCGCCTATCCTAAGGAACTGTCAGGGGGCATGAAGCAGCGGGTTGGGTTTGCCCGGGCCTTTGTATTAGAGCCCCAGGTTTTATTCATGGACGAACCCTTCAGTGCCCTCGATGTACTCACCTCTGAAAACCTGCGGGGTGAAATCGATGATCTCTGGAATGCCAAAACCTTTCCATCCAAAAGTATTTTGATCGTCACCCACAACATTGAAGAAGCGGTCTTTCTCGCCGATCGCGTGGTCATTCTAGGCGCCAATCCCGGCCGCATTCGCGGGGAACTGGTGATTGACCTGCCCCGCCCCCACGACCGCGCCCATCCCCGCTTTGCCTCCCTGGTGGATTACATCTACACCGTGATGACTAACCCTGAAATTGAAGTGACCGGAGAGGTGTCGGTTAAAACCACCACCGAACCGGTGCCGGCAGTAGTCTCCCCCTATGCCAAGGCCCTACCCCACGCTCGGGTGGGTGGCATCAGCGGCCTGTTAGAGCTGATCGTGGATCAACCGGAAGGCATTGATGATCTACCCCGTCTCGCCGAACGGTTACAACTGGAGGTAGACGATCTGCTACCGATTTTGGATGCGGCGGTCCTGTTGGGGTTTGCCACCGTCTCCCAGGGGGATGTGAAACTGACGGAAATCGGTCAGGACTTTGCCACCACCACCATTCTCCGCAGTAAAGATTTGTTTCGCCAGCAAGCCCTTGCCCATGTGGCGGTCTTGAACAGTATTGTCCAAACTCTGCGGGAAAAGCGCAGTGGCTCCATGCGAGCAGATTTCTTTCTGGATGTGTGGGACGAGCATTTTCCCCATGGGGAGACCGAGCGTCAATTTGCCACCACGGTGGACTGGGGCCGCTATGCCGAGCTCTTTGAGTATGACGCCAGTGAGGATCGACTCTATCTGCCCGACCTCAGCTCAGAGGTGGAGATTTCGGCCTGATTCGTAACAGTTTACTGGAGTGCCACCCACCCCGGTAGCCTCGGACCTATAGTGGTACATGCCCATCGTTGCCACTTGATCTATGGCTCCCCTGCTCTCTCCCGCCACCGATAGCCCCCCATCGGGTGCTCCCCCCCGGCGGCCGGCTGCCAAACTGAAATTCCTGGTACCCCTGGCACTGCTAGCGATCGCCCTGGGGGTTGGCCGCTACTACTGGAACCACCGCCCTGCTGGCGCTGACATCCCCCTCAGTGGTCGGATTGAAGGCCATGAAACCGATCTGGCCGCTAAGGTGGGGGGGCGGGTGGTGCAGGTGGCGGTCGACGAGGGGGACCGGGTCCAGCCGGGCCAGGTGGTGGCGCAGCTGGAGGATGCCCAGGTGCAGGCCCAACTGGAGGCCGCCCAGGCGGCGGTGGTGGCGGCTCAGCAGCAGGTGAACCAGGCCCAGCTCCAGGTGTCGGTGTTGACCAGCCAGGTGGAGGAGGCCCGTCTCACCCTGCAGCAATCCCAGGGGGATAGCCAGGGGCAGATCGGTCAGGCGACCGCGGCGGTGGCGGCGGCCCAGGCCCAACTGGCCCAAGCCCGGGCCCAATGGGAGGAGGCCCAATCCGCCCTGGATCTGGCCCAGACCGATCGCGATCGGTTCGCCAGCCTGGTGGCTCGCGGAGCCATTCCCCAGCAGCAATTCGACCAGGTGCAAACCCGCCTGCAGACCACCCAGAAAACCCTGGCTGCCCGCCAGGCTGCTGTGGGTGCCGCCCAGCAACAGGTGACGGCGGCCCAGGGGGCCCTCACCCAGGCCCGCAGTGGGGGGTTGACCCCGGATATTCGCCAGGCCCAGGTGAACCGCCTCACCACCCAGCAGCAACAGGCCCGGGCCCAACTGGCCGCCAGCCAGGCTACCCTCAAACAGGCTCAGGCGGCGGCCCAGGAAGTGGCGGCCCGGCTGGCGGACCTGACCATCACCAGCCCCATCGCTGGGGTAGTCGTAACCCGCACCGCTGAACCGGGGGAGGTGCTAGCGGCCGGTGCCCCCCTGGTGACCGTGGTGGATCTGGGCTCGGTCTACCTGCGGGGCTATATTCCCGAGGCCCAGGTGGGGCGGGTGCGGGTGGGCCAGCCCGCCCAGGTGTTCCTCGATTCGGCCCCTGACCAGCCCCTGGCGGCCACCGTGGCGGCGGTGGACACGGTGGCCTCCTTTACCCCCGAGAATATTTATTTCAAAGAAGACCGGGTCACCCAGGTGTTTGGCTTAAAGCTGGCCCTGACCAATCCGGCGGGACTGGCCAAACCCGGTATGCCCGCCGATGGCAAAATCCTTCTCACCGCCGCTGAGCCGCCGCCATGACCAGGAGGTCTGGGCCCCCCCCCGCCATCGTCGTCACCGATCTACGCAAGACCTACGGTCGCCTGCAGGCCCTCCAGGGGATTAGCTTCACTGTCCAGCCGGGGGAAATCTTTGGCCTGATCGGCCCCGATGGCGCCGGTAAAACGACGACGTTTCAGATTTTGGCGGGGGTGATGGCGGCCACCGCCGGATCGGTCAGGGTGTTGGGGGTGGAGCCTCGCCAGGCCCGCCTACGCCTGGGCTATGTGACCCAACGGTTTTCCCTCTATCCTGACCTGAGTGTGCTAGAAAACATGGCCTACGTGGCGGGGCTGCGGCGCCTGCCCAGGGCGGTGGTTGAGGCGCGGGCTCACCCTTTGTTGGAGCGGGTTGGTTTAGAACGGTTTGGTCAGCGACTGGCGGCGGACCTATCCGGCGGTATGCGCCAGAAGCTGGCCCTCTGCTGTGCCCTGGTGAGCGAGCCCCAGGTATTGTTGTTGGATGAGCCCACCACCGGGGTTGACCCGGTGTCGCGGCGGGAATTTTGGGACCTGCTGGCGGCGGTGGCGGCCACGGGGGTGACGGTGGTGACCGCCACCCCCTACCTGGATGAGGCGGAGCGCTGTCATCGCCTGGCCCTGATCTATGCCGGGGAAATCCAGCAGCTGGGTAGCCTGATGGACCTGCGCCAGAGTCTCGGTCTGAGCCGCATTGAACTGTGGGCAGACCCCCTGCCGGCGGCGGAACAGGCCCTAACGGCGGCCCTGGCCAGTCCGGCGGCGATGGTAGACATTCAACCCTTTGGCGATCGCCTGGATGTGCTGGTGAGGGGGGCGGATTTGGGGGAACAGCAGATTCGCCAGTGTCTAATCCAGGCCGGGGTGACCCTGCAGACCCTCCGCCAGGATCAGCCCACCCTGGAAAATGTGTTTGTCCACCGCCTGCGGCAGCAGGGCCATGATCTGGCCGATCTGGCCTTTCCCACCTACCGTTCAGGCCAGGAGCGGGGTCGGCCCGCCATTGTGACCCGGGGGCTACGCAAGACCTTCGGAGAGTTTGAGGCGGTCAAGGGGGTGGATATCACCGTTCACTATGGGGAAATTTATGGCTTGCTGGGGGCCAATGGGGCTGGTAAAACCACCACCATTAAAATGCTCTGCGGCTTACTGCCCGCCACTGGGGGGGAGATGGAGTTGGCCGGAGCGCGGGACCAGCTGGATCGACCGCAGCTGCGATCTCGGCTGGGCTATATGAGTCAGAAATTTACCCTCTACAACGACCTCACCATTCGCCAAAACCTAGAATTTTATTGTGGGGTTTACGGCGTCCCCCCCGCTTTACGTCGCCAGAAAATTGACTGGGTCTTAGAAACCTGTGGCTTAGTGGGTCGGGAACAGTTGATCACCGGCAGTTTGCCCGGTGGTTGGAAACAGCGGGTGGCCTTTGGTGCTTCGGTGATGCACGAGCCCGATATTTTATTTCTAGACGAGCCCACCTCCGGAGTTGACCCCCTGGCCCGTCGACAGTTCTGGCGCTTGATTCGCGACTTTGCCCGGCGCGGTGCGGCGATTCTGGTCACCACCCACTACCTGGAGGAGGCGGAAAATTGTAACCAGATGGCCTTGATGGTGGGGGGAGTGATCTTCACCCAGGGTACCCCCAGCCAGATTAAGGCCGATCAGCCCGGTCAGTTAATTGAGGTGTTGTCACCCCAGGTGCAGGCGGCCTCTGACCAGCTGAAAACCCACCTGGAACCCTGGCGAGTGGCGATCTTTGGCGATCGCCTCCACCTGGTGTTAGACCATCCCGACCGGGATCTGGCGGCGGTGCACCGCTGGTTGGGGGCGGCGGCCATCCCCGTCACGGGGGTGCGTCCCATTCCCTTTTCCCTGGAGGATGCCTTTATTGGCATTGTGCAGCGGGCGGAGGGGGCATGAAACGAGTCTGGGCCCAGTGTGGCAAAGAACTTAACCAGTTTCGCCGAGATCGCCTGACCCTGGCCCTGGCCTTTGTCTTACCCCTGGCGGTGCTGTTGATCTATGGCTATGCCATTCGCCTGGAGTCGAAGAATATCCCCCTGGCGATTCAAGACCTGGATCAGACGGTGCTGAGCCGTAGCTACGGGGAGCGGTTGTTTGCCACCGGCCAGTTTGTCCCCGTGCCCGGTCCGGTAACCCCCCCCACCCTGCCCCTCGACCAGGGGCGGGCCAGGGTGACGGTGGTGATTCCCCCCGATTTTGAGCAACACCTGCAGGCCCATCAACCGGTTACGGTGCAAGCCCTGGTGGATGGGACCGATGTTAACAACGCCCGGGTGATCCAAAACAGTCTGCGGGCCACCACCCAGTTTTTCCTGCGTAGCACTGGCTTGGCCCCGCCAGAGCGGCGATCGCCCTTCAATCTGCGCCTGCGCCTCTGGTTTAACCCAGGTCGGCAGGAATCCCTATACATTGTCCCCGGTATTTTTGGGGTGATTCTCTGGGTGTTTCCCTCCATGCTGGCCGCCATTGCCCTGGTGCGGGAAAAGGAGCAGGGCACCATTGTGCAGGTTTATGCCTCCGACCTAACCGCAACGGAGTGGTTGCTGGGTAAACATCTGGCCTACCTGATCATTGGCCTGGGAGAGGCCCTGGTGGTCATGGGTATGGCCATGGTGCTGTTTGGGTTGCGACTGCAGGGGGATCCCACCCCCCTACTGCTGGGGGTGGGGGTTTACCTGGGGGCCAGTGTGGCCTTTGGGCTGTTTGTCGGGGCCCGGGCCGGTAATCAGACCGGCGCTGTGCAGGGCACGGCGATCGTCGGCTTCCTGACCGCCCTGCTGCTATCCGGGTTTATCTACCGCCTGGAGAATATTCCCTTTCCCCTCTCTCTGCTCTCAACGGTGATCCCGGCCCGGTACTTCATTGCCATCACCCGCGATGGCTTTGTGCGGGGGGCGGGGTGGCCGGGGGTTTGGTATGCTCCCCTAATGATTGCCCTGATGGGCGCCCTATTTTTTACCATGGCCACCCGCATCCTGCGGCGAATGCAATTTTTAGATTAACCCGATGGTTGTGATCACTAGGTTTCTCCGTTCCCGATTGTGGCCCCTGATCTTGAAGGAAGTCTGGCAAATCCTCAAGAACCGCCAGATTATCTTTCTATTACTGTTTCCCCCCACGGTGCAGTTACTGGTGTTTGGCTTGGTGTTGAGTCCCGAGGTCACCCACCTCAGCCTGGGGGTGGTGGACTACAGCCAGACCCCCGCCAGTCGTGAGTTTGTCGCCCATCTCACCGCTAATCAGGTGTTTGATTTACAAGCGGTCTACCCCCGTTCCCTAGATTTGGCCCAGCAGGTACAGACCGGTCAGTTGGTTACGGGGGTGGTAATTCCCCCCGACTTTGCCGATCGCCTGGCAAACCACCAATCCGTGGATGTGCAGGTGTTGGTGGATGGGGTGGATGCCAACACCGCTGGGATCGCCAGTGGCTACCTGGAGCAGATTGTTAACCACTACGGTCGGGGGCTGGTGGGGGCCAGGGTTCTCCCGGCGCAGGTGGCGGTGCGATTTCTCTACAACCCTGGCCTGATCAGCAGTTGGTTTTTTGTGCCGGGGGTGATGGGGGTGGTGCTCACCCTCACCGGTTCCCTGGTGTCTTCCAGCGCCATCATTCGGGAAAAGGATGCGGGCACCCTGGAGCAACTGCTGATGACTCCCGCCATGGGTTGGGAGGTGCTGGTGGCTAAAATTGTGCCCCTGTTTGTGTTGCTGATGGGGGATGTGTTATTGGCTTCGGCCTTGGGGCGATTGGTGTTTAACCTACCCTTTCGGGGTAATTATGGGCTGTTTCTGGCCCTGTCGGGGATTTATGTCTTTGTTTGTATTGGCATTGGCATGCTGCTGGCCACCATGGCCCGCAACCAGCAGCAGGTGGTGTTGATTTCCTTCTTTTTCAATGTGCCCTTGATTCAGCTGTCCGGGGCGATCGCCCCGATCGAAAGCATGCCCCAGTTTTTCCAGGTGTTGTCCTTTTTTAATCCTCTGCGCCACTACGTGACCATCGCCCGTAGCCTGATCCTCAAGGGGGTGGGGCTGTCGGTATTGTGGGGGGAGGGGCTCACCCTGATGGTGTTTGCGGCTATTTTCCTGACCGTCAGCATTCGCCAATTTCGGGCTCAGTTGCAGTGATCAGTCCCCGGTCAGGGCTGGGTTTTTCTAGAGAGGTCAGGAGCCACTATCAACTATGGACTATGCCTGGATTGTGGGGGTGGCGGGCGGCCTGATCACCCTGGGGCTAACGCTGCTGTCCCAACCCCACTGGATTTTGAGGATCATTCAAGCCATCGGCCCCGAGGTGGTTTACTTTGTCGAAACCACCCAACCCAGGGTGGCCCTAACCCTGGATGACGGCCCCGATCCTCAGACCACACCACGGATTTTGGAGGTTTTGCGGGAAAACCAGGCCAGGGCCACCTTCTTTTTGATTAGTGATCAGGTGTTGGGCTGTGAAGACCTGGTGCAAACCATGGTCAAGGAGGGCCATGAGTTGGGTAACCACATGACCGCGGATCAGCCCAGTATCAGGTTATCCCCAGAGGCCTTTGCAGAGGATTTATTGACCGCCCATGGGGTGATTGCAAAATTTGCCGGGGTGCGGTGGATGCGGCCCGCCTCGGGTTGGTATAGTTCCGCCATGGTGGCGATCGCTAAAACCCATGGCTACCGCATGGCCCTGGGGTCGGTGTTTCCCTATGATACCCATATCCCCTCCGCCTGCTTTGCCCGACACCACATTGAGATTAATGTCCGCCCCGGTGCCATCATTGTTCTCCATGATGGCCGAGATCGGGGCCAGAGAACGGCTGAGGTGCTTCAACGCCTATTACCCAGCCTAAGGGCAAGGGGCTATCAGGTGGTGACCCTATCGGAGCTGGTTTGCCAATCTGGGGATCCGGTAGCTGATTTTGATTAGGCAACCCCAGTTTACCTGGGGTGTTTTCCCTGGCCTCAGGCGGGGGGTTGGTTGGTCTGACTCCCCACTTATGACAAGATGGGAGGGGGTGGTACCGGGTTAGGGATGGAACGCCCCGCTGTTAGAGAGTAGGCAGGAGAAAGCATGGTTAGAGGTATGACGAGGCCCCAGGGTTGGGGTGAGCGACGTCTGATGCGCCTGGGCTGGGGCCTGGTGATGGTGGTGGGGCTGTGGCTGGGGTCGATCACCCAGGCCCAAGCCGTTAGTTTGCCCCCCGGTCTGCCCCTCGCCTACCTGCCCCCTGGCAATGCCATCACCGATGGCCGGGCCCTGTTGCGCAATTCCCTGCCGATCGACAGCCCCGAAACCCGCAAGCTGCAGGCCACCCTGGAGGGCCTATCGCAGTGGCTGCGCAGCAAACGGTGGGGGCCCGTAGCTAAGGATATCGATCAGGTAGAACGATTATTGAGTCGCGGTCAGGAGGCGATCTTGGCGGCGGTGCCGGAGGGGAAACGGGCGGCGGCCAGGAGTTACCTGGAGGATATCCAGGTGCAATTACTACCGATGCGGGAGGCGGTGGAGGCCCGCGATCGCGAGGCGGTGTGGTTACGGCGATCGGCCATGCTCGACGATGTTGGTCGGCTGGAGGAGTTAATGGTCACCGACTTCCCCTTTACCGTCCCGGAGGACTACGCCAACCTGCCCCAACTCAAGGGCCGGGCCACCGTGGAGTTTAAAACCAACCAGGGCACCCTGCGGGCGGTGGTGGATGGTTACAGTGCGCCGGTCACCGCTGGCAACTTTGTTGACCTGGTGCAGCGGGGCTTCTACGACGGCCTGGAATTCATTCGCGCCGAGGATAACTACGTGCTACAAACCGGCGACCCCGCCGGCCCCGAGGATGGCTTTATTGACCCCAAGACCAAAACCTACCGCCGGGTGCCCCTGGAAATTTTGGTGAAGGGCGATGACGCCCCCATCTACGGCAGCACCCTGGAGGATCTGGGCCGTTATCTAGAGGACCCGGTGTTGCCCTTCTCCGCCTTTGGTACCCTGGGCATGGCTCGCCCCAACGATGATGCCAATGGGGGTTCCTCCCAGTTTTTCTTCTTTTTGTTTGAGCCTGAGTTAACTCCGGCCGGGTTGAATTTGCTGGATGGCCGCTACACCGTCTTTGGCTACGTGGTGGAGAACAAGGAGGTGCTGGAGAAACTCACCCAGGGCGATCGCATCGAGAGCGCCCGGGTGATCGCCGGCGCCGATCACCTGGTGCAGCCCTCCTAACCCCATGGCCGGCCCGGAAACCGTCGCCGCCCTGGGGGAGTTGGGCTTGCTGGCCCGCCTGTTTCCCTACTGCCCCGCCCAGGTGGTGGGGGATGATGGGGCGGTGCTGGATTTGCCCGTGGGGCACCGGTTGGTGGTGACCACCGATGTGTTGGTGGAGGGGGTGCACTTTAGCGATCGCACCACCTCCCCTAGGGACGTGGGTTGGCGAGCCATGGCGGCGAACCTCTCGGATTTAGCCGCCATGGGGGCCACCCCCTTGGGCTTGACCGTGGGCCTGAGCTTGCCCCCCCGCACCCCCGTGACCTGGGTGGAGGATCTGTACCAGGGCATGGCCGCCTGTTTAGATCGCTGGGGGGGGCAACTGGTGGGGGGGGACCTCTGCCGCTCCCCCACCCCCACCGTGGCCATTACTGCCCTGGGTAGCGCCCCCGGCGATGCCCTGCTGTACCGATCCACCGCCCAGCCGGGCCAGGTGATCCTGGCCACGGGTTACCATGGCCTCTCCCGGGCCGGGTTGGCCCTGCTGCTGGACCCCCAGGGGGGGGCGGTGCTGGCCAGGGGCGATCGGCAGCGCTGGATCCAGGCCCACCAGCGCCCCAACCCTCGTCTGGATGTGGTGGCCCGTCTCCAGCCCCTCCGTGGTGGTGCCCCCATCGCCGCTATGGATTCTAGCGATGGCCTGGCCAATGCCGTGCTGCAGATCTGCCAGGCCAGTGGGGTGGGGGCCCGCCTGGACTCCAGTCGCCTGCCCCTTGACCCCGCCCTGGTGGCCTGGGTGGGCCTTGACCAGGCCAGGGACTGGTGCCTCTACGGCGGCGAAGACTTTGAGCTGGTGCTCTGCCTGCCGCTGGCGATCGCCCAGGCCCTGCAGCCCCACCTGGGACCCGGCAGTGCGGTGGTGGGTCAGGTCACGGAGGCTAGGGAGGTGATCTTGACTTACCCCGCCAATCCAGCCCAGCCCCCCCTGCCCCTCTCCCTCGGGGGCGGCTTTCAACATTTTTAAGGCCCAGGCCCCAGCAGATGAGCCTGGCCCCTGCCGGGTAGGCCCTCAGCTGCAGATAACATCCCCTCCCCACCAGCACTTTATTGATGGCGCAGCGCCGTGATCGGATCTAGTCGGGCGGCCTTTTGGGCCGGGTAGGCGCCAAAGAACACCCCCACCCCCAGAGACACCCCCAGGGAGACCAGGATGGCATCCAGGGGAATGGCTACGGACCAACCAAAGCTCAGGTTAATCACCCTGGAAATGCCGATGCCAAGGGCAATGCCTAGCCCGCCACCGATCATTGAGAGGAGGACGGATTCCCACAAGAACTGTTGCAAAATATCCCTGGAACGGGCCCCCAGGGCCCGCCGCAGACCAATTTCCCGGGTCCGCTCCGTCACCGCCACCAGCATGATATTCATCACCCCAATCCCCCCCACCATTAGGGAGATGGCGGCGGACCCCCCCAGCAGGGCGGTGAACACCTGGGCGACGGAGTTGGAGGCACTGACCAGGTCCGCCTGGTTACGAATGGTGAAGTCGTCGGCCTGGGGGGGCACAATGCCATGGCGTAGGCGCAGCAGATTGGTGATCTGAAATTGGGCCGCCTCCATCGAGGCGGGGTCCTGGGCCTCCGCCACAAAGTGATCCAGGGATATGCCCTGCAGGGCATTGATGCCGACGATCCGGCGGGCCATGGTGGTGAGGGGAATGATCACCTGGTCATCCTGGTCGCGGAAGCTGTTGGCCCCCTTGTATTCCAGGGTGCCGATCACGGTAAAGGCTTCTCCCTGAATGCGCAGGGTCTGACCCAGGGCCTGGGTGGCCGTCAGACCCAGGTCGTTGACCACGGTTTGGCCGATCACCGCCACCCGTTTGCCCTGGTCCAGCTCGATGACATTGAAAAACCGTCCGGTCAGGGGCAGAAAGTCCCGCACCTGGACGAAGTCTGGGGTGGTACCGGCCAGGTAGGTTTGGCTGTTGAGATCGCCCCGCACCACCTGGGCGCGACTACCCAACATAGGGGCCACCCCTTTGACCGCTGAACAATAGCGGGCCACCGCCCTGGCGTCATCCCAGGTGAGGGTGGTGGCGGAGCCCGACCCCTGGGAGGCTGGGCTGCCGGTGCTGGCCACCCCACTGCGGACGTAGAGCAGGTTAGACCCCAGGGCCTTGAGCTGGCCCTCGGTTTCCGCTTGGGCGCCACGGCCAATGGTGACCATGGCAATGACGGCGGCAATGCCGATGATAATCCCTAGCATGGTCAGCCCCGACCGCATCCGATTCATCAGCAGGGAGGACCAGGCCATGGTCAGGCTAGCCAGCCAGGGGACTGGGCCAGCGGAGGGGATCTGGCCCCTCCGGGGGGAGGGGCGGTGAGGTTTTAGCCGTGGTCGAGGGCGGATCACCATGGGTAGAGGGGGTTAACGGGTAGGACGCCCACCCCCGGCGGGGGTGCCGAAGGTGGAGGGTTTGACCGGTTGATCCTGGGGTTGGCGCTGGCCGGGGAAGGTGGTAAAAACTCGCTCCCCCACCGCCAGCCCCTCCAGGACCTCGGTTTGACCCTCTACGGTGGCCCCCACCTGGATGGGCCGAAACTCCGGCTCGTCCCTGGCACTCAGCACATACACCCCCATCCCCTGCCGCTGGTTGAGGATGGCCATGGTGGGAATCACCAGGGCCTGGGGCCGTTGCTGCACCTGAAATAGGGCGGTCAGGTTCATGCCCGACCGGAGTTGCTGCTCCAGGTCATCCAGAATCTTAATCCGGACCTGGAAGCTGGTGACATTTTGCACCACCACTGAGGCGGGGGCTACCCGCCGCACCTGGCCTTTGAAGGGGCGATCGGGGTAGGCATCCACCTGGAGTGCCACCGTCTGACCCACCCGAATATGGCGAATGTCGGTTTCCGCCACGTTGGCCACCGCCTCCAGATCGCTGGCCAGGGCCACGATTGAGGAGGAGGTGGCGGAGCTGGTGGCGCTGGCGGAGGTGGTGGGGGTGACAAAGGCCCCCACATCGGCGTATTTCTGGGTGATCAAACCGGCAAAGGGGGCCCGAATGACGGTGTCATTGAGTTGGGTTTGCAGGGTTTGCAGGGCGCCCTGAGCCTGCACCACCTGGGCCTGGGCGGCGGCCAGCTGCTCCGGTCGAGCCCCGGCCCGGGTGAGGTCCAGCTCCTGCTGTAGCCGGTTGAGGCGGGCCTGGGCGGCGCCGTAGTCGGCCTGGCTGCGGTCCCGGTCCGCCTGGCTGAGGGCGCCGCTTTGGTAAAGGGCCTGGTTCCGTGCGTGGCTAGACCGAATCGCCACCAGGTCAGCCTGGGCCTCCGCCAGGGCCTGTTCGGCCTGACCAATCTGCTGGGGCCGGTTACCCGCCTCCAGCTCCCGTAGGTTGGCCTGGGCTTCCTCCAGGGCCCCCTGGGCCTGCAGTAGGGGACCCTGGAGGTTGCTGGCATCCATGCGGGCCAGCTCCTGGCCGGCGGTCACCCGATCGCCCTGATCAACGGAAAGGGCCACCAGTCGACCGGGCTGTTTGGGGCTGATGTTCACCGGGGTAATCGGTTGCACGGTGCCCGAGGCGGCGATGGTGATGCTCAGGTCCTGTCGCACCGCCTCGACGGTTTGGTTGTCCACCCGGGTTTGCTGGGCCCGTTGTTGCGATCGCCAGCTTTGCCAGGCCCACAGCCCCCCCGCCCCCACCAGCAGCAGGGCCACGGTGGGGATCAGCAACCGGAACAGGGGGAGTTTAGGTCGATCCATGGTCAAGGTTATCCCCTGGGCCGGGCCCGGCCCAGGGGGGCATCAACGGTCAAGGCGGAAGGGGTGGAACCCCAGCCCCCATCATCGCAGATCATCACAGAACTGGAGATCCTGGGTGGCCTGAGGGTGAGTCCGGCGATAGTCTGCAATCCAGTCACAGCCATCCTTCAGCAGTTGATCCAGGGATTTCACTGGCAACCATTGCCCCTTGCCCTCGGAACCCACCGCCAGCAGGTTCCCCTCGGGGCTAAACCCCGCATCCCAGAAGCCGGTCTCACCTTGGTACTCCGCCACCAGGTTGCCCCGGCTATCCCAGAGGCGGGCCCGTTGGTTCCAGGACAGGGTCACCAGCAGCAGGGGCTCTCGGCTGGAGCGGGGCTGGTTAAACCGCACACTGGTGATGGGGCTACCGTGGTTAATGGGGCGATCGAGCATTGGCTCGCCTTTCAGGTTCCAGAGCTGCACCGTACCATTCCTGGAGGCCACCGCCAGGACCTGACCATCGGGGCTAAACCGCAGACTGGAAATACCCGTTTTCAATTCTGTGGACTGCCTGGGTTGGAGCCGGATCGGGGGGCGCTGGAAAATTCCTAGGATGGGTTGGCGGTCAATCAGGTAGGCATCGCCATCCCTAAACCCCACCGCCAGGTAGCGGCCGTTGGGGCTAAACTCCGCCACCGCCAGCTGGGGATTATGATCCCCCAGGCTAAAGCTCTGGGGATGCTGGGGCCGGTCTCCCTCAATGGACCAGACCCTAACCTGGCTCCGGTCTTTGCCCATGGTAATGAGGGTGGCCAGGTGGGATCTGCCAGTTCGAAAGTCCATGCCAATGGCCCGTTCTTCGGAGCTAGCCTGCCAGAGGGGAGCCGCCAGTCGCTGCCCCTGCCAGTTCCAGCGCTCCGCCGTGCCATCCCGGGAAATGGAGGCCAGCTCCTGACCATCGGGGCTAAAGAACACCTGGCCCCTGACATCCTTGGATTGATTTACCGTGGTGGCAAACTCCCTCAAGAGCTTGCCCTGCCGGTCCCACAGGCGGATTTTGTCATCCAGGGAGAAGGTGGCCAGCCGTTGACCGTCGGGGCTAAAGGCTACCTGGGTAAGGGGCCAGGAAGACTGATTTTTGTCTTTATCAGCCCCCTGAAGAAACAGTTCTGGCCTGGCCTGGGGACTCAGATCCCAGCGGTTCAGGGTGCCGGTCTGGGTCAGGGTGGTCAGGGTGCGATGGTCTGGGGCAAAGCCCACCGCCCAGATAAAGCTATCGTGGCCCGTGAGCTTCATCTCCTCGGTCCAGGCCATGGCCTTGGAGTCATCAGGGTCATCGGGGTCAGGGCTGATCCGCCAAACTCGGGCGCTGCCATCGGAGGAGCCGGTTACCAGGCGCTGACTATCTTCACTAAAGGCCAGGCTTAACACGTGGCTTTGGTGACCCTGAAACCGCCATAGGGGTTGGACCTGGGCTGACGGGGTGGCTGGTGAGGGGCGCCAGGGCACCAGATCCGCCAGGCTCCACAGGCGGGGGGTTTGATCGGAGGCGGTGGCCAACCACTGGCCGTTGGGGCTAAAGCGCAGATCGGTCACCCGGCCGATATCACCGGTGGACAGGGTTTGTAGGGCGGCCCGGAGGGCTTTTTTCTCTAGGTTCCAGAGGATAATTTCTTTTTGCTTGGTGGCGATCGCTAACCTCTGGCCGTCGGGGCTAAACCTGATTCGGGTAATGGTTTTCCCCGAAAAACTACGGCCAGGCTCGAGTCTACCGCTATCGATATTCCACAGTTGCACCCCGTCTCGATTACCAGAGGTAATCGCCAGGTAGCGGCCATCGGGGCTGAGGCTCAGGGCGGGAGGCCAATCCGCTTTTGGGAGGCCCACGGGGAGTTCCCGCAACTGTTTACTGCCTGCTGTCCAGACCTTAACTCGATAGCGATCTCCAACCTTTGTAAGAGTGACAACCCGACTGCCCCCGTTACTGACCTCGACCCGAGTCACCTCCGTGTCGCCGGTATTGATGGCAGGTAGCCATTTGGAGTCCTGGACACTCCAGAGAAAAACCTTGCCATCTAAGGAACCCACGGCGAACCATAGGTCATCGGGGCTACGGCCAGAGGTGCTGGCTATGGCATCTTTTGACTCTGAGTCTGACAATGACCACTGATTCTTAAGATGAATGGTGGGCAGGGTCTGCTGCAGTAGCCAATAGGGAGCAGCCATCATTTTCTTATCCTGGGCGTGGCTAGCTTTCTCTGCCAGTCTGAGATTTGAGGTGAGGGCTTGCAACTGGTCTGTAGTTTCCCACTGTACTAGGGTTTGCTTGGCGTTCAGATAAGCTTCACTGACTGTTTTGTATCGCCAGAACTTGTAACCCCCAATTCCCAGACCCAGGAACCCCATGGCGAAGGTGGCCGATAGGGCTAAACTCCAGCGCCTGACCAACTTTTGTCGCATCCTCAGCTGTTGTCGAGCCGTTTCTAATCGCAGCTTTGCGGTTTCCTCCTGTTGTTTTTGCTTCAGATTGGACCGTTCTGCTTCCAACCTCTGCCGTTGCTGGAACTGACGTCGCCAGGTGAGGATGGCGGGCCCCAGGGCGTCGTGGAAAATTTCGTAGCGTTGGCTGTTCAGGTCCCCCGGCTGGGCCGTGCCCACCGGCCTTAGAATCCGCTGGGGGCCGCTGGCCAGTTTCTCGAGAAACTCCTTCAGGGTGATGGCATCGTAGGTGGTGTACTCCATCAGGTCGGTCACCGAGCAGGCATACTTCATCCCCGAGGGGGTGACCAGGTGGTGAAAGATCTCGGCGGCAAGTTGCTGCTCCGTAGGGCTGAGCACCTCCATCTGGGCCTGCAGGTGGTTCCTGACAATTTTGGCAGCCCCCCCCAGGTCCTCCAGGGTTTTGATCCGCAGTTGGGTGGAGCCCTGGCCCTGTTCCTGTCGCCAGAGGCGGTCCATCACCAGTTGCAGGTAGGGGGTGGCAATCTCCATGGCCTCCAGGGATTTAGGGCTGCCATGGCGGCCCGCCTGGCCGTTGTCCTCCAGGATCACCTGGTTCACCTCCACGCTCTGGAGCACCTGCTCCACCAGAGCGGGGTCAATCTCGATCGCGGTGCCCCACTGCTGGTTATACCAGTTGATCGGCTCGCGAATCGCTGCCTGG
>Ga0208465_1000149_pt1 | contig 22549 bp, 29 predicted proteins | sample LakMenEpi31Aug10_FD_150749 | JGI IMG/M metagenome (GOLD analysis project Ga0208465, IMG submission 150749) | Freshwater microbial communities from Lake Mendota, WI - 31AUG2010 deep hole epilimnion (SPAdes) | ecosystem: Environmental > Aquatic > Freshwater > Lake > Epilimnion/Euphotic zone ...
TGGGGCTGATGGTGCCGTCGGCTTTGTAGTCTAGCCAGGCGCGATCTCCGGCGTAGATGGCGTCGAGCAGTTCCCATACCGGCAGTTGTTGTCGGTAGGCTTTGCACAGGTAGTCGATCTGGGGGCTATCGGGCACGGTTGGCTGGGGCGGAGACTCCATGGCCAACGGTAATTCATGGTGGTACTAATGAACTGAAAGTGGGGGGTCTAGATTGGGGGGTTCTGTGGGGGTTGTGGGAGATGATCAGGGTTTAAGGACAGCGCCGTTTGACTTTGTAATTTGCCCGTCGATACATTTATATTGATACCTTTAAGGTAAGGTTACGTCCTGGCTTAGGATTAGGTGTATCGCCGATGGGGCAAAGCCCATGACATCTCAAACCTTGGGGGGTGCCCTGAGCGCCTATCGCCAGGCCCTAGCCTCCCTGAGCCAAAGCTCCGCTATGGATGAAGCCCAGACCTTAGCGGTCTTGACGGCTCGGGATCTGTTGCAGAGTGCGCTACACCAGTCTCCCCACCCTGGGCCACATCGGTTGGTGGAGATTCACAAGCTGGATCAGCAGCTGAGGGAGCAGGGGCCAGCCCTGGTGAAAGCCTTAGATTTTAGTGACTACCGTAAGAGTTTTCCTCGCCCGGTGGAGTCCTGGTGGTGGTTTCTAGATCAGAGGTTAGCGGTGGCTAAACCCCACCCCACGGATTGGCTGTTTAAGGGGGCGACCACCCTGGCCTGGGCGGTGAGTATTGGGTTGTTGGTCACCATCAGTGGTCGGTTCCTGCTGGGCGGGGCGGGGGTGGCGGGGCTTTCGGCCATTGCCCTGTCTAACCTGTTGACCCTACTCAAGGCCCGCAGTGACCTGACCGAGGCGGGTAATGAGGGGGCGCAGTGGTTGTTTGACCGCTTTCGGCTGTCGCCCTCCTGGCGGTTGCGCACCCGGTTTGGCAGCGCTGTTGCCAATTGGGCGATACCGGCAACCCGAATGAAAATGCCTGGCTGACGCTGGCCCGAGACCGGTTGGATGCTGAAGGATTGGACTACAACCAAACATGCAAATCTACCGCCACCCCCCTACCCTAATCGCCACCGCCCTGGCGGTAGGGGCTCTGGAGATCGTCCCCAGTGGGGCCCAGGCCCGCCCTTTCCATTACCTCAATAACCTCCGAGGGGAGGTTCGGGTCGGGCAATTGATGATCAACCCAGACCCGGCATCGGAGGGGATGATGGTGGCCAGCAGCAGCAGGATGGCAGGTCAGAAGCCTGGAGCTTTTATTTCATATTGCTTGAACGGTTATGCCGAGTCGGGAAATAGCGCATCAGGATTCCCTGACTGGGGCTGAAGAGAAAAGCAGCCAGGAACCAGACCAGAACCGTCAGAGCAATCGCAGGTCCGCAAGGCACATCAAAGTAGTAGCTGACATATATACCGACCACGCTACCGCTGGCCCCCAGGGCGGCTCCGACTGCCATCATCCAGTGAAGTTCTTTGACTAATAAATAGGCCGTGGCGGATGGGGTAACCATCAACGCCACCACCAGAATCACGCCCACCGTTTGGATGCCAGCCACGATAGTGAGGGTAATGGCAGCCATCAGACCAAAGTTCAGAACCTGTATGGGTAATCCGGTGGCCTGTGCCCCAGCGTCATCAAAGGTGAAGTACAGCAGCTCTTTGTAGAACAGCTTAATCAGAACCAGGACGACCGTCGTAATCAGGGCGATTTGCCAGACATCGGTTTGAGTGATTCGCAAAATGTCGCCGAATAAGAGCGCTTCTAGATCAAACTGCGTTCTAAAAACGGTGACAAGCACAATCCCCAGGGCAAAAAAGCTGGAAAAGGTAATTGCCATCGCCGTATCCACCTTCAGCTTCGACTGGGTACGAATCCAGCTGGTGGCAAAGGTACTGGCCATACCAAATATGAAAGCCCCCACCGTCAGCGGTAACTGAAAGAAATGGGCAATCGCTAACCCCGGCAAAACCGCATGGGCCACCACATCTCCCAGCAGCCCCATCCGTTGTACCACCAGATAAGCGCCCACCACCGGACAGAGAATACCCACCAAAACGCCAGCCGCCAGGGCATAGCGCATGAAGTCGTAGGAGAAGGGGGAGGTGAGGAGGCTCATGGTGGGAGGGTGGATGAGTAGATGCGGGGGACAGTTCCAGAAAGCAGGAGATGGGGGCTGGGTTGCAGGTGCTGGGTACGAGGCATTTAGAAGCCTAGAAACTTACTCCCGATACCCGACACCCACCTATCCAAACCCCCTTCCCCGACTCCGTTGCTTCCACGCCAACCACTCTCCCTGCTGTCCACCGGCAGCGAGCCATTGCCCGTTGGGGCTCCAGGCGAGGGTGGAGAAGCCCTGAGGAGCGCCTTCCAGAATCTGAGTGGCTTGTTGAGCCTTTTGCCAGAGGCAGACCCAGCCGTCTTCGGCGGCGGAGGTGAGGAGAGTGCTGCCGGGTTGAAAGGCGATCGCATTAACTCGCTGCTCATGCAAGTCGAGGACCTGGGCATCCCAGCCGTCGCTGGCGTCGCTTTTCTTGTGCCAGATGACGACAGCGGTGTCGCTGGCGGAGGCGAGGAGGGGGGCCTGACCGACGGTGATGTCTGACCAGGCCAGTTGACGAACTTTGCCGGGGAAGCCGCGCATCTGCCAAGGGTAATCGCTGTCAAAGGGCCACACTAGCAGGGTGCGGTCCAGGTTGCCGGAGGCCAGGTATTGACCATCGGGGGAAAGGGCGATCGCAATGCTGGCCGTGGCAATTTCCCGTACCTCAGGATCGGCGTCCCAGTCGTCTCGGGGCCAGATTTTGATGCCCTGGTGTCCGCTGACTGCCAGGTGTTTGCCCTGGGGATGCCAGGCTAAGTCGAGGACCGAGGAGTTCTCAAACTGCAGTGTGGCAACAATCTCCTCAGCTTCGGCATCCCAGATCTGGGCGTAGCGACCGAGGCTGAAGGCCAGTTCGTTCCTGGCGGGGTTCCAGGTGAGGCGGTCAAGCCAGGTGCGGGGGTGGGGAAGACGAGTGGGCGGGTAGATGGGTGGATGGATGAATGAGTGAGAGGGTGAATTTAGGGGCCAGATGAGGAGCTGGCCGGATTGGCCTCCGGCGGCGAGGTAGTGACCATCGGCGGAAAAGGCTAGGCAATCGATGGATTGGCCGTTGGCTTCCTGAAGGATGATCTCGGCCTGGGTTTCAGGATTGACCAGTAGGATTTCACCAGCGGCGGAGGCGATCACCAGGGAACAGGTAGGAGACCAGGCGATCGCGGTGATGTAGTCGTTGAGGGTGCCGTGCGATCTCCGTTCCAACAGGGTTTGGGTTAGGCCAGACACGAGCGAAAGTCCTCTCGCAGTTGGGCTTCATCCAGGTTGCGACCGATAAAGACCAGCTCGTTCTTGCGGGTTTCGTGGGGCTTCCAGGGGCGATCGGCGCGACCATCGAACAGCATGTGAACGCCCTGGAACACAAATCGCTGGTTTTCTCCGGCGATGTTGAGGATGCCTTTCATGCGGAAGATGTCCGGCCCCTGGGTGCGCAGCAGTTCTCCCAGCCAGGCATTGAGCTTTTCGCCGTCCAGTTCCCCCGCCTCCACCAGGGCAATGGAGCCGACGGTGGCGTCATGTTCGTGGGTATCTTCGCCCAAAAAGTCAGGGTCAACTTCCAGAGCGCGGTTCAGGTCAAAGGCATTGACCCCAAGGATGGCCTCCATTTCAACGGCGGCATCGCGGGTGCAGTAGACCTTGGCGATGGCGTTCATGGCGCGAATTCGGGCTTCCAGCGCTTCCAGGTCAGCTTCACTCACCAGGTCAGTCTTATTCAACAAAATCACATCGGCGAAGGCAATCTGCTCCTGGGCTTCGTCGGCGTCCCAGTGGTCGTGGATGTGCTTGGCATCGACTACCGTTACCACCGCATCCAGGTTGAGCTGTCCCTGCATGTCTTCGTCCACAAAGAAGGTCTGGATGACGGGGGCCGGATCGGCCAGGCCGGTGGTTTCAATCACCAGATGGTCAAACTTGTCGCGCCGCTTCATCAGGTTGCCGATGATGCGAATCAGGTCGCCCCGCACGGTGCAGCAGATGCAACCGTTATTCATCTCAAAGATTTCTTCGTCGGCATCGATCACCAGCTGATTGTCGATGCCCACTTCCCCAAACTCGTTGACGATGACCGCCACCTTCTTGCCGTGCTCGTAGGTAAGGATGCGGTTCAGCAGGGTGGTTTTGCCTGCCCCCAAATAACCTGTAAGGACAGTCACCGGCACTGTGCCCATTGCTGTATTGACCATGGCAATTACATAAGAATGATAATCATTTCCAGTTTAATGCAAAATAAAACCGGAGCAAGTAGGTTGCTCCGGTTGTTTGTTTAGCGGTGTAAATGAGAAGTGCAAAAAAGCTTGCCTTAGATCAAACCGATTTGAGACAGAATACCCTGCCCGGTCAAAAACTCAGTAGCCACCCCGATCACGAAACCCAGCATAGCCAGACGACCATTCAGCTTTTCGGCGTACTGGTTGAACCCGAACTGCTGGGTGTCGTCGACAATGTTTTAACGGTGTTGGGTTGCTCAGGTTCACTGGCGTTGTTAATTTGACCCTCTTCAAGCCACCAGCGAATTCTGGCCAGGGTCGCCAGGTCCCCAAGCTGCTCATGGCTGAGGTGTCCCAATGCGGTCTGAAAATTCAGGGTTTGCTCAGGTTGCAAATCCTGCCAGGTCACGGTTCGGGGAGGCTGAGCCGCCGAGGGGTCAGTGTTGCCCAGCATAATCCAACTGCTGACAAGCATCACAAGCAGGTAATGACCAAACCGTGCGAAAAAGTGCTGCTTAAATTTATGGAACAGCATGGCTGGCCTCACTCTGGATAATTTTCTGGGACTTATTCTGCCATAGTTGCCAAAAACGGCAACACTGACTCAGCCACAGCTGAACCATATTCCTCTGCCAACCCCAGGGTTCCGGGTAAGCAGACAGACTGCACCCCAGGAAGCGCCTCCATCGCCTCCATTTCCGCTTTAGATGCTGGAGGAGCCTGCTCCGCCACAACGACCATCACTGGACAAGCAAGCGACTCGATGGATTGCAGAAATGCCTCTCGATTTGGTACCGGATCGAGCCCGCCCGTGACAAAAGCAGCAGGAGCATAGCGGGCTCCGAGCTGCTGGGTGCTCTCGTGACGCTGCTGAATGTAGTCTGGCGTCAGGCGTTGCTCATCCACAAAAACGTGGCGACGGTACATCCACTTGAGAAAAGCTGGTTGGGTGTTGAGCCCGTAAAGGGCCTGCCCTAGCAGGGGCGTCCTCACCAGTTCCTTGACCCCCGTTCTTACAGTTGGCGGTACCCCCATCACCGCCAGTGGTCCCCGCCAGGTGGGTGCTATCAGCACCAATTGGCGGAAGGTAGCCGTTTGATGAGCTAAGTTCAGCGCGTAGCCAGCGGCATGACCCGCAGCCACAATCGCGATCGACGTCTCGAAAGTCGCGGCCACAAAGTCTTGCAAAAACTGAGTGTAAAGAGCTGGACCGTAATTCAGAGGGGGGCGATCAGATTCCCCGAAACCAGGCCAATCTAAGCCCGTAACCTGAAAGTGGGGCGCTAAATCCACCGCCAGATCCTTCAATTCCGCCCGGTTCGAGACCGTACTAAAGGCAGGCAGCAGCAACACCGGATCGCCCTTGCCTACTGTTTCGTAGGCCACCTTGAGGGGGTGTCCTTGGCACTGCCAGTGAAACGTTTGAGCCATCCCCCCTAACTGAGACTGTAAAGGGGATGGGGTGCGATTATGGTCTAAAACTCTGGCCATACTGATACCTCCTTATTCATCATCCTATCCAGAGCTTCCAGGAGTAGACAATCCCGGTCATTAATCAACACTTTCTGAAACTGACAGTCTCCCCAAATGCCCTGCAGATTGGGTTGTTTAACCAACAGCTGATAGATTTGACCCGGCAGTAGACCACAGCTGCGATAAGGCCAGTTGGTGGCAGTTGCAGCCCGGTTGCCCAACACCCATCCGCCTGGCTGAATCACGACCGCTGGATGGAGACGGCACATGGCCCAGGCCTTGATCGCGGCCTTCAAACAGGACTCTAAATCACGGGTTTGCCATCTAGCCCCACTCAAGTGCCGCAGCTGATACGTGCCGTCTGGCATGGGCAGAATGCAGCATTCCAGAAAACCCATAGCGTCGTTCATCGGCTTACCTCCATAGCCAGGTAGCAACATCCTTGGCAAAGTAGGTCAAAATCACATCCGCTCCCGCCCGTTTGATGCTGGTGAGGGTTTCCATCACCACGGTTTGCTCGTCAATCCAGCCCTGTTGAGCAGCGGCTTTAACCATGGCATACTCGCCACTGACGTTGTAGGCCGCCACCGGCAGGGTAGTGTGCTGCTTAATGCGATGGATGATGTCCATATAGGCCAGGGCCGGTTTCACCATGACGATGTCGGCCCCTTCGGCGATGTCGAGGGCCACTTCCTTCAGGGCTTCCTGGGCGTTGGCAGGATCCATCTGGTAGGTCTTTTTGTCGCCAAACTGGGGGGCCGAGTCCAGGGCATCGCGGAAGGGGCCGTAGTAGGCGGAAGCATACTTGGCGGCGTAGGCCAGAATGCCCACGTTGATCCAACCTTCGGTGTCCAGGGCGCGACGGATGGCCCCAACCCGACCATCCATCATGTCTGAAGGAGCGACAAAATCCGCCCCGGCTTCGGCATAGCAGAGGGCCTGCTTCACCAGCACCGCCACGGTTTCGTCATTGAGGATTTCGCCGTTTTCCACGATGCCGTCGTGGCCAGCACTGCTGTAGGGGTCAAGGGCCACATCGGTAAACACCAGCAGGTTAGGGATGGCCTGCTTGATCGCCCGCACCGCATGGGGCACCAGCCCTTCAGGGTTGTAGCTTTCGGTCCCGGCATTGTCTTTAAGAGCTGGGGAAATCAGCGGAAACAGGGCGATACCGGGGATGCCCAGGTCGTAGGCAGCGGCAACTTCATCCAGGAGTAAATCTAGGGTGTAGCGGTAGCACCCCAGCATGGAGGGAATCGCCTCTTTCTGACCCACTCCTGCCATGACAAACACCGGATAGATCAGGTCGGCGGGAGTGAGGTGATGCTCGCGCACCATCCGCCGCAATCCTTCGGTGCGTCGCAGGCGGCGGGGGCGGTGAGGCATTGCAGACAACGAGGAAGTCGCGGCTTCAGTGGTGGCTTGAGGCGTAGGGGCAATTTCGGCAGAAGTCATGACAGGGAAAGCGATACAATAATAATGATAATCATTCTCTAATTTACTGCAATGAAGGCCAAACTCACCCGAGGTCAGCAGTGGGTCTATGAGCTGCTAAACAACACGTCAACGGAAATCACCGCGCAGGCTCTCTATACCCAGTTGCAGTCCCAGGGGAGATCGCTGGGGTTGGCAACGGTGTATCGGGCGATTAAGGCACTGCAGTTGCAGGGGCTCGTGCAGGCGCGGGCGCTAACCAATGGCGAATGGGTCTATCGGCTGGCGTCCGAGGATTGCCACTACCTAACCTGCTTGAACTGTGGGAGATCGGTGCCGGTGGAGGAGTGCCCGGCCCATGGGTTGGAACAGAAGCTGGAGGAGAAACAGCATTTCAAGGTGTTTTACCACACCCTGGAATTTTTTGGCCTGTGCTCAGCCTGTGGCAAAAGGTCGGATGCTGGTGCGGTTTAAGGGTCTGCCTGATTGATAGTGTCTCGACTCTTAGCCACAGTGACATCTGAGCGATCAGTCGAATACAGGCTGACTAAGATAATCTGCTTAATTCGTCCTTGACCATCCCCAAACAGACGAATAGTTCCCCGGTTTTGAGCGGCGAAGAAGAACTCTGCCATGTCGTTGAAAAAGCCAGTCGGTGCAAAGATCGTATAGTCTAGACCGGATTCTTTAACTGCCTGGGCCACCTACTCCCGGGCCTGGGAAATCGGACTCAGGCGGGCCATTTTTGCTCCCTGTACCACAGACACAAAGATGAAGTGCTTCACCCCTTCTCGTTTTGCGACATCCAGGAGATTCAAGTTGCCTTGATAATCCACTTCCCAAATGGACGGTTTCCGACTAAACAATCGTGTGCCCAGTGGAGAGAACACCACATCAATATCCCGAAAGAGTTCATGCCATCCACGTTAGAGATGTCGTACCCGGAAACGATGAGGCGGCCCTAGCGAGAGGTCCATTCCACTGAACGAGGCCCCGCCGCCCCATGGCGCTCCATGCCTCGGGGGAAAGTCCAGAGATTGCTGGTAATTTCAGCCCCCCAGTCGAAGGTACGACCGGTGATGTAGCGATCTTCAAGACCTTGATAGACGCAGGCTTCAACCGCTGGAGCGGGCAGCAGACTGCTGATCAGGGCAACCAGGACATAAAGGCCGCCACGGACAACCGGCAACATCGGGCAATTCTCCCAATCCGTAATCTTTTCTCTTTTGATGGTGCAGCATCGCCTCAGAGGGAGACACAGAATTCAACAGCAATGCTAATCTGATAATGATTATCATTCTAATTTTATTCTACCATGGTTAGCCAACTGCCCCGCGTGCCTGCTAAAGCTGCTGCTTCGGTTAGCGATCCGCAACATTTGCAGCGGCTTCGTCATACCTGTGCCCATGTGCTAGCCATGGCGGTGCAAACCCTATTCCCAGAGACTAAAGTCACCATTGGCCCCTGTACCGATATGGGGTTTTACTACGACCTTGACCGAGCTGATCCCTTTACGCTAGAGGATTTGCAGCGCATTGAAGCCGAAATGCGGCGGATCATCCAGGCGAATTTGCCAATCATTCGCGAAACCGTGGAACGGGATGACATCCGGGCCGAAATTGAGCACCTGAACGAACCCTACAAGCTCGAAATTCTCGACAGCATCCCCGCCGATGAACCGATTACCCGCTACTACATCGGTTGCCCTGACCCGCTACCTGCCGCCGCCGAACCTTCTCTGTTTAGTCCGCCACCCGCTGTTGCTGATGGTAAGATTTCCTGCTGGTGGGATTTGTGCGCTGGCCCCCACCTGAATCGCACTGGCAATCTGCACCCTGACGCATTTGCCTTAGAAAGTGTGGCTGGAGCCTACTGGCGGGGTGATGAGACTCAACCTCAGCTCCAGCGTATCTACGGCACGGCCTGGGAAACCCCGGAGCAACTGCAGGCTTACTTGCAACAAAAACAGGAAGCCAAACGGCGCGACCATCGCAAACTGGGCCAGGAGCTAGACCTATTTAGCATTCAAGAGGCTGCCGGAGGTGGACTGGTGTTCTGGCATCCCAAAGGAGCCCGCATGCGCCTGCTGATTGAGGATTACTGGCGTCAGGCCCACCTCCAGGCCGGGTATGAGCTGCTCTACACCCCCCACATTGCCAATCGTGACCTCTGGCAAACCTCCGGGCACCTCGACTTTTACCAGGAGAACATGTTTGAACAGATCGCTGTGGAGGCGCAACAGTATCAGCTCAAACCCATGAACTGTCCCTTTCACGTACTGACCTATCAGCATCGGCTCCATTCTTACCGGGAGTTGCCGATTCGCTGGGCCGAACTGGGCACGGTATATCGCTATGAGCGCTCTGGGGTGCTCCACGGCCTGATGCGCGTGCGCGGGTTTACCCAGGATGATGCGCACATTTTCTGCCTGCCGGAGCAGGTGACCGAGGAGATTCTAGGGGTGCTAAACCTGACCGAGCAGATTTTGTCGGACTTTGGTTTTACTAGCTATGAGGTCAACCTTTCTACTCGTCCGGCCAAGTCTGTGGGCAGCGACGACATTTGGGAGTTGGCGACCGCAGCATTGCAAACAGCGCTCGATCACAAAGGATGGGCCTATGTAGTTGATGAGGGGGGTGGTGCCTTCTATGGCCCTAAAATCGACATTAAGATTCAGGATGCCATCGGTCGGCTCTGGCAGTGCTCGACCTTGCAGGTGGACTTCAACCTGCCGGAACGCTTCGATTTGCAATACGTTGCAGCCGATGGTTCCCGACAGCGGCCAATTATGATTCACCGGGCCATTTTTGGCTCGTTAGAGCGGTTCTTTGGCATTTTGGTCGAGAACTACGCTGGCGATTTTCCCCTGTGGCTGGCCCCCATGCAACTGCGCCTACTACCCGTGAGCGATGGCCAGCGCGACTATGCCAATGGGGTAGCCCAAACCCTGAAGCGGCAAGGCTATCGAGTGGAGGTAGATGCCAGTGGCGATCGCCTGGGTAAGCAGATTCGCACCGCCGAACTGGAGAAAATTCCGGTTGTCGCGGTGATCGGTCAGCGCGAGGTGGAAGAACAGACCCTCAGTGTGCGCACCCGCCAAGATAGCGACAAAGGAGCGCTTGGCCTGACAGAATTGCAGGGGCTGATGGCACAGGCGATCGCCTATCGGGGGAGGGTGTAGGGTAAACGGTTCATGGTTTGCGGTTCACGGTTTTTCCTTTCACCGTACACCTTGAACTGTTCACCGTAAACCGTGTGCCATATCTCATCTCGCATAACCAGACTTCCCATGGACTTATTTTCTCAACCCAAACCCACCGTTGACCCAGCGACTTTACAACAGCTCAAGGCTCAAGTTGCTGACCTGCTTAATTTAGATTCAGAAACGACTATTTCATTCAATCAGATTCAGTGTCGAGAGCCTGGCTGTCCGCCGGTAGAAACGGCCATCATCATTCTGACCCAGCCAACACAGCAGTACAAAATCCACAAAGCGATCAGCGATATCAGCACAGCAGATTTGGTCAAAGCGGTTCAGGAGAACTAAACCATGGCACATCATGCCCTCTTTGTTTGCACTTCCTGCGCCTTCTCCGCAACCCAGCGAGACCATCTGGGCCATCGAGGGGGATATCATCTTTTCCAACAGTTGCAGCAGCAGGGGCAAATGCCGCCCGAGGTCACGCTTGAAGCGGTGGAATGCCTCAGCGCCTGCCATCGGTTTTGTGAGATCGCCCTGGCCGCCCCCCAGAAAACCACGCTGATGTTTGGCGATCTGCCACCGCTGGAGAGCGCTGGCGCGATCGCGAAATTGGCCATCCAATACGTTGCCAGCCCTGACGGTCTGGTGCCTCGCCAGTTACGTCCTGAGCCCCTGCAAAAAGGCATTTTGGCAAGAATTCCGCCCTGGCCTCGACCCTAGCAAAGCATTAGAAGGATTAATTATGGCTAACCTAGTTAAGAATTATTATCATTAACACTATAGCTGTAGGGTTTGAATTTCCTTCTGCAAACTAGGTGTGCTAGCCCCAATAGCCCTCTGCTGCTCATTACTTCGGTGATTGTATGCTGTCTCTGACCGCTCCGGCCAATACCTTAGACCACCCGCTCGTGCAGACCTTCAAGCGACGAGATATTCTTCCCCTAGAGGTCAATCGGCTCTGGCAGATTCAATCCGGGGCGGTGCGACTGCTCACCCTCTCGGAAGAGGGCACCCCCATCACGCTCGGCTTTTGGGAGAGCGGCGATTTGACCGGCCAGCCGTTGATCTGCATTCAGCCCAGCGAAATTGAGTGCCTAACTAAAGTGCAGGCCGTGCCGCTCAACCCTGAGCAATGTTGGAATTTCCAGCAGGTAATGAGATCGCACCTGCACCAAATGCAAGAGCTAATTCGCTTCCGTCAGGGCCAGGTTCTCCAGCGGTTGCAGCGGCTATTAGACTGGCTAGCCCTCAAGTTTGGTCGCCCCATTGAGCAGGGGCGCTTAATTCAACTGCGGCTCACCCATCAGGATATGGCTGATGCCATTGGCACCACTCGCGTCACCGTCACCCGCCTGATGCAAGGGCTAGAGCGAAACGGAGCGATTGGCTACTCCAAAGAAAACTATGTCATTTTACCTAAGTAAATGGCGGTGGAACGGGGTTTACGGTTCACGATCTGCGGTACACGACCTGCGGTTTTGCCCTACACCGTATACCTCGCACCCATCCACCTCTTAGCCCTTTACCCCCTCCTTTCCCCCATGCCACATCCCGCTATTGACTACCCCGCCTTTGGCCCAGAGATTCGGTGCCCCCACTGCCACCGCACCATTCCGGCCTTGTTTCTCACCGATACCTACCTGTGCCCCAGGCATGGTGCCTTTGAAGTTAGCCCCAAGGGCGAGTTGATCCATGTACCCTCGGGCTGCTGCTGGCACCAGTGGGAGGGCATCTGGTACCGCCAGTACATTCACATCGATGGCCTACGGTTTGAGATTGGCGAAGCCCTCGACCAACTGTCTCGCCAGGGCCGCAGGGCTACCCAAATCACCATTGCCCAGCGCTATCAAACCCTATTCGAGGGCGACTCTCGGCCCAGGCCGCCCTCCATTAAGCGGCTATATCCCCTGAGGCACAAGCTGTTTGGCATTCCCCTATTGTTTAGCCCTACGCCCCAGGTAGACCCCCGCTGGACGAGCGTGAACTTTGAGTTCACCACCGTCGCAGATACGGCTGCCCAACTCAGCTATCCCCGATTTAGAACCCGCTAACTGCCCAGCTATGGCCCTTTCTCCGCAACCCTTAGTAGAACTTAGTGCCCAGCACGCCCTGACAGACTACGTCACCGCTCTAACGTGGTCACCGGTCGGCAATACTCTGGCGATCGCTTCTGGGGCCGGGGAGGTGGTGTTGTGGCAAGACTTTCAAGAAACCATATTGCATGCCGCCAGTGGTGCTTCAATTGATGCCCTGGGGTTTTCTGGGGAGGGGGATTGGTTGGCGGCAGCCGGGCAGGCCGGTGAGGTAATGATCTGGCGGCTGTCTGCTGACTCACCTGAGCTGGTCAAGACGCTGACCTGGGGGTCAGCCTGGATCGATCGTCTGCAGTGGCACCCCCATCACCCCTGGCTGGCCTGTAACTGTGGCAGGGTCGTTCATATTTGGGATGCGGAGCAGGGTAAAGCCCTGACTATCCTGGAATTGCCCGCCAATGTGCAAGATCTGGCCTGGGCTCCTGATGGCGCTCACCTGGCGGTTTCGGCTCAGCACCGGGTTTACATGTGGGAAACTTCTCGCTGGATTTCCCCTCGATACGAGTGGGAACTGATGGCAGCCAGTCGAGTCTTAACCTGGTCTCCAAAGGGAGCCTATCTGGCCTCGGCGAATCAGGATAACAGCGTCGGCGTCCTCACCTGGGACAACGTTCGTGCCCTGAAGCAATCTCCTGATAACCCAGCCGATTTGCCCGTTCTGGTGGCGGGGCTGCCAGGCAAGGTGCGGCAACTTGCCTGGGCCGATGTTCCGGATGCCAAGCGCTCCCCTATTTTGGCAACCACCACGCGGAGTCTGGTTGTCATGTGGATATTGATTCCCGGTGAGGGGTGGCAAAGTTGGTTGCTGGATTTACACCAAGACACCGTTCTGGATGTAGCCTTTCAACCCCGAACTGGATTACTAGCCTCCCTATCTGAAGATGGCTGGATTTTGCTGTGGCAGGCGGCTGTAGAGCCGGTTCAAGTGCTGGAAGGTGCAGAGGATGGCTTTTCCTGTTTGACCTGGCATTCAACCGGGGAGTACCTGGCGGCGGGTGGTCAACAGGGGGAAGTGCTGGTGTGGGCTCTTTGCCCCGATGCCAAACAGCGGCTGTTACCGCAACTGGAGGGGCTATCGTGAGCCTCTTCCCTATACTAGGCGAAACCATTCGTTGCCCCTGCTGTCATCGCTCTATCCCAGCGCTGGTGTTGACGGATGCTTATCTCTGCTCCCTACATGGTCTGTTTGAAGTTGCTCCTGCTGAGGATGGCATTATCCATCTCGATTCAGGACGGCACTGGCGGTGCTGGCAGGGCCAATGGTATCGCCAGCACCAGCAGATTGAAAGTTTACGGACCGAAATTTTTGCGGCACTAGATCATCTCCACCATCAAGGGTTTCACGCAACCGGAATAACCCTGGCCCAGCGATATCGAGCATTAGTGACCCCTTATCTAGAATCGCGGTCGGATTGGTTTCGCCAGATTTACTACAGCAAGCTGCGTTTATTTGGTTTGCCGGTCACCTTTCAGCCCGAGACCCAGATGGGGTCTCGATGGCAGGTTATCGCCTTTGAACTTGCCAAGCAGTTTGGATCGCCCAAAACCTACAGCTATTTTGTCTGTACTCGCATGAATGAGGACTTGAGGAAATGAGGCATGGCATGGAAAGAATAGCCAGAACCATACTCATTCTCGCTGGTCCATCTCGTTCCAGTCGGTGACTTTCTGATAGGAGGACAACACTATGGCTCCATTGCTCATTCTGGCTCATGTTGAGATGGCAAGCCGGTTAACGGCGTTGCTGAACGGGCAGTTTACGCCGACGGCGATCGCGGCAGGCGTAACGGTCGCCTTTGGCTTCGGTGCCGTTCATGCCCTGTCTCCAGGTCATGGCATTTCGGGTGGGTTGGTGCCCTGCCCATCGGCCCTGGTGTTGCTGTTGAGCGCGATCTCACTACACCACATTACCCACGGGTTGGTGCTCATTGGCGGCTTTAGCCTGGGCCTGACATCGTGGGGGGCAGCAAGGGGAAGTGCTGGTGTGGTCAGTGGTGTAAATGAGATTGAAAAATCAGGGTGCGTTTGCACACCCCGGCTCAGGAAATCTAAGACTTGGCTCAGTGGGTTACATCAGGCCAATTTGAGACAGGATGCCCTGCCCGGTCAAAAGCTCAGTGGCAACTCCGATCACAAAACCCAGCATGGCCAGGCGACCGTTCCAGGTTTCTGCAAAGTTAACAAACCCAAACTTACTTTCGCTGTTTTCCATGACCGTTAATCTCCAAGTGTGTAAGGGCTTCACTTTTTCAAATCTTCTTTACAAAGATTAACACAGAGATCTCGATCTGACTAGGGCGGGCAGGATATTAGCGATCGCGCGACCCAGCCTGGGTAGATTTCTCGATGGCGCGGCTCAGGGGCATCGTGTCCACCGTCCAAAACACCTCTGGTACGGGGTCGTAGCCGCCGGGGTGGAAGGGGTGGCAGCGCAAAATGCGACGGATCGCTAGCCAGCTTCCTTTTAATGCTCCGTAGCGGGCGATCGCATCAAGAGCATACTGCGAGCAGGTGGGGGTAAACCGACAGGTGGGCGGCAACAGCGGTGATAAAACCATCCGATAGCCTTGAATCAGTCTAGTCAGCAGAGTTTGGAGCATGGCTTTAGGGGAGTTAGAACGAGCCTGTCGTGGGGAGACTGGACAAAGTTATGATAAAGTTATGATAATGATTATCATTCTAATGATCTCGTCACCCGGATAAATCAGCGTGAGCCAATCCCAAACGAATCAGTCCTATGACGTTGTGATTGTGGGTGCCGGAGCCGCAGGCATCGGCTGTGGTGTCGTACTCAAAGACCTAGGGCTGGAGCGCTTCACCATTTTAGAAAGACACCAGGTGGGAGCTTCCTTTAGCCGCTGGCCTGAGGAGATGAACTTTATCACCCCGTCATTCCCCAGTCATGGTTTTGGCCTGCTTGACCTGAATGCTGTGACCTTGAAGACCTCGCCTGCAATCGCCTTTCGCCGCGAACACATCAGCGGTAAGCAGTACGCCGTGTACTTGCAGACTGTGGCTGATCACTTTGAGCTACCGATCCAGACAGAAGTCGATGTCCAGACTGTTGAGCCCTTGCCCCAGGGCGGATTTACCCTACACACCAGCAGCGGTGAAATGTCTACCCAGTTTGTGATATGGGCCGCTGGGGAGTATCAATATCCCCGTCTCAATCCTTTTCCAGGGGCAGAACACTGCCTGCATAACACGCAAATTCGGTCGTGGGCAGATCTAGAGGGCGACGAGTTCATCATCATCGGCGGCTACGAAAGCGGCATGGATGCGGCGGCCAATTTAGTAGCTCTGGGAAAGAAAGTCGGTGTGCTCGATCGCACGGGAGCCTGGGCCGACCCTGACCCGGATCCCAGCGTATCCCTGTCGCCCTACACCTTGCAGCGCCTGGAATTTGTCTATCGCACCGGTCGCTTAGATATGGTGGGTGACGCCCCCATTGAAGAAGTCAAACCCATCCCCGGTGGCTACGCGGTCTACAGTGAGTACCAGAAGTGGGTGACAGCTCATCCTCCCATTCTCTGCACAGGTTTCGACACCAGCTTGAAACAAATTGCGCCCCTATTTGATTGGTCCGAAGGCTATGCCGCCCTCACGGAAAACGACGAATCTACCCTCACCCCAGGTCTCTTCGTTAGCGGGCCTTCCGTTCGCCACGGGGATTTGATTTTCTGCTTTATCTACAAATTCCGCCAGCGCTTTGCCGTCATCGCCAACGAGATCGCCCAGCGCCTCGACCTTGATCCCGCTCCCCTTGAAGCCTACCGTCAGGCTGGACTCTTTCTCGATGACCTCTCCTGCTGCGACAACGACTGTATTTGTTAGCTACTCCCCATGCCTACCGCTCCACCCACCCAACGCACCACCGTCATTGTCGGCAAAGAAAGTACCGGCAAATCTGAACTGGCCGCAGCGCTCACGGGGCGATCGCCCACCAGCACCAACATTCAGGGATCGACGATTGCCTGCGAAACCTATCGAACCCAAGACGATGCCTTTATCGACACTCCCGGCATTCTCTTTCGCTCCGATACCGCCACCACCCGCACGGCTTTGGCGCAACTTCAGGCCCATGACCGGATTTTGCTCGTCGTTAAGGCGACTCATATGGATGATGACCTGGCGGATTTATTGCCGCTCGTGGCTGGGAAACAAGGTCTGGTGGTCGTTACCTTCTGGGATAAAGTATTGCCTTCTAACTTCGCTCAGCAGGTCTTGGGCCGTTGGGAGCAATCTGCCCAGGTGAAGTTTATTCCGGTGGATGCCCGTCATTTAAGCCAGGGGCAACGCCAGCAGATTCTAGAGGGATTGCAGACTCCAGCCCCTTTTCCCCAGCAATGGCACCCGATTCCGGCGGGCTGGCGCATCGAGCCCGCGCCCACCTGGTTAGAAGATCCCCGCTGGGGTGGGTTGCTGGCCATCCTATTGTTGCTGTTGCCTGCGGTCATTGCCGTTTGGGGCGCCAATGGCGTCGCGGGCCTGCTCGATCCGCTGATCCAAACCGGGTTAGCTCCGCTGATCAATGTCCTAGCTCAGGCCCCCTCGCTGCTAGAGGCGATTTTGAGTGGTCGCTATGGCTTAGTCACCATGGGGCCGCTGTTGTTTGTCTGGGCGGTGCCTACGGTGATTTTGTATGCCCTGTTTTTAGGCGCATACAAGGCCAGCGGGTTAGTAGAACGCATTACTGTAGCGCTGCATCCACTGCTGAGACCGTTTGGCCTGTCTGGGCGAGATTTGGTGCGGGTGATTATGGGGTTTGGCTGCAATGTACCCGCCGTGATTAGCACTCGCGCCTGTTCCAGTTGTTCTCGACAGACCTGCGTGAGTGCGATCTCTTTTGGATCGGCCTGTTCCTACCAGTTCGGGGCCACCCTGGGGGTCTTCAGCGCCGCCATTTGCCCGGTTTAGTGGTGCCCTACCTGGGCTACCTAACCCTGACCACCCTGATCTACGCCCGCTTGATTGCACCCAAAGCCGCCCGTTCCCCCCATAACGCCTTGCTGATTGAACGGCGCACGTTTTTGGAAGTGCCCCGCTGGTCGGCCATCTGGCGCGAAACCTGGGGTACCCTCAGCCAGTTTTTCACCAATGCGATTCCCATCTTTTTGGTGATTACAATCATCGCCTCCGTGTTGGACTGGTTTGGCCTGATCACCGCCCTGGCGGGATGGATTAATCCGCTGATGGGGCTGTTTGGCTTGCCCCCAAAAGCCGCTCTGCCCGTCATTTTGGCCTCCATTCGCAAAGACGGACTGCTGCTCTTTGCCGAACCAGACACCCTGGCGATACTGACACCGCTGCAAATCCTGACCGGCGTGTACCTGGCCGGGGTGTTGCTGCCCTGCCTGGTTACCGCACTCACGATTGCCCGCGAACAGTCAGTGCGATTTGCAGTGCGGTTGATGGCTCGCCAGGCGATCGCGGCGATCTCGTTTTCCCTGGTGCTGGCCTGGGGAGGCAGCTGGTTGTAACAGCTGTAGTTCACCAAAGCATATAATAATGATTATTATTCTCACTCTTATTAAACGCAATGTCGTCTCCGTTTGCTGCCCGCACCTCAGTTGAAGCCGTCGAAGAAGGGATGCTCTTAGCTCCTAAGTTTGACGCCCATGGGCTCATCCCGGTGATCACCACGGATGCTGTCACTGGCGAGGTGTTAATGCACGCCTACATGAATGAGGCTGCTTTGCTGAAAACCCTGGAAACGGGCGAAGCCCACTATTACAGCCGCAGTCGCCAGCAAATCTGGCACAAGGGAGCCACCAGCGGCCTGGTGCAGACCGTACAGCAATTGCTGATTGACGATGATCAGGATTGTCTGTGGATGAAGGTCAAGGTGGCCGGGGCAGGGGCTAGTTGCCATGTGGGCTATCGCTCTTGCTTTTACCGTCAGATTTCCCCTGACGAGGGGGATAGTCAGGGGAATCAGCCCATTACCCTCACCTTGACGGAAACCGCCAAGATCTTTGACCCCACCACCGTCTACGGGGATGCTCCAAATCCGACTCAACTTTGAACCAAGGTAAAGTACCATGCCACTGCGTCATCAACCCGCCCCACCCACACCCTGGGACCGTGATCTGGATCAGCCCACTATTCCAGGTTCTGCCTATGTCCATCCCCAGTGCAGCCTGATTGGGGATGTGCGCCTGGGGGAAAATGTGATCATCGCTCCCAATACCTCCATTCGCGCCGATGAAGGGGCTCCCTTTTGCATCGGGGCAAATACCAACATCCAGGATGGGGTAGTCATCCACGGGTTAGAGCAGGGGCGAGTTCTAGGAGATGACCAGCAAGCCTACTCGGTGTGGATCGGCCACGACACCTGCATTACTCACATGGCATTGATCCACGGCCCGGCTTACGTCGGAAATGAGTGTTTTATTGGCTTTCGCTCGACAGTATTTAATGCCCAGGTCGGCCACGGGTGCATTGTGATGATGCATGCCCTGATTCAAGATGTAGAGATTCCTTCCGGTAAGTATGTGCCGTCGGGAGCGGTGATTACGACCCAGCAGGCGGCTGATCGACTACCGGATGCCAACGAGAGCGATCGCACATTTTCTCACCATGTGGTCGAAATCAACCAAGCCCTGCGAGCCGGGTATCGCTGTGCGAACGATATCGAATGTGTCACCGCTTTCCAGAATCCTTCATCCAATAATGGCTCCCACCCCGTACCTCATAATGGCCAGGTCGCCCATCCTTTACAAGCAGACATCGTGGACGCGATCCGGCAACAACTCCGTCAGGGACACCACATTGGCCTGGAATTTGCCGATACCCGCCGATTTAAGGCCGGTTCCTGGCAGAATGGTCCGACCATTGCGAGCACCCACGAGGCCCAGGTGCTGACCCAGGTGGAACAGTTTTTAACAGATCATCCCAGCGACTATGTACGTTTGCTGGGCATTGACCCCAAAGCAAAACAGCGTCAGTGGGAGCAAATGATTCAGAAGCCGGAGTGAATTTCAAACAACAAATCCAGTTTCAGCACGCTGCTTGGAGCGTTTGAATTCCGTTGACGGTACCCACCACTCGCCGCCACTGACGTTGAAGTGCCGCAGCAGCAAACAACCGTAATAACCACACCAGCAGCTTTCGCCCGCCCGCTGCCACACAGGGTTAGCTGGCGATCTCTGACTGGGTTGATAAGCGTTCGCTTTTTGTAAATAGGTCAGGGAGAAATAATAATCAAAGGAAGAACTAATTCTAGGAGTCAATAGGAGATCGTTACCGTATTCGGAGCAAAAAGAAGCGACAATGCTCCTCCCGCTTCTCCAAGAACAACACCTTCAATAAAATCCTCCTGAGTTAAGCCTGCTTCGCGAGCGCAACTTGGACAAGCGATTACATTCCCCCCATCCTCTATAAACGCTTGTAGTTTCTGATGAATATTCAAATCGCTGTTACCTTCTGTTGCAGGAAGTCGCTCCTGATCAGCAAGATATACCCCACGGACATTGAGGAAAATAGCTGGTTGACTGACAAAACTTAGTCAGGAGCATACTGGTACGTGCGTATTTCGAACTCAATTCGATAGGTGCGTTCATCATGTTGCTTGCGAGAGGCCATCGCCGGTTGAGGGTCTTTACCGTGAGTGAAACAAACTGAGTCAATCAGTTGCCAGCCTTGCAGCAAGGCAGTTTTGACCCAGTCCCAGCCAATGCGAAAGTAGCTGTTACCGCGAAACCAATGGGGGTCAACGCGGCGGCGCTGGCCCGATGCGACGACATCAACTCCTTGGGCAGTGACATAGAGGGTGGCCACCGCCAGGATAAAGCAAAGTCGAGAGAGGGCACAGACAGAGCGAATCTCGGACTTTTGTAAGTTCCAGCCGCCTGACTGGTCATCTAAAAAACTCTCCTCGATGTCAAAGCGCAAACCGTATTCTTCAAAGGTGTGCAGGCTGGTGGGTTCATCGCTGAGGATGGCCCAAAACTCGCCGTTAACATTATTACAGCCCAAGGCAATATGTACGGGCCCAAACCAGTCTCGTCTGTGCACTCTGACCCGATGAAAACAACGGGCCTCACCACGCTGGAGATGAATATCCTTAAGTTGTCGCCAGCCTTTACGCGACCGCCACACCCAGGTGTTGCGCTTAATCCGGATCCGGTAGTGCCAGCCTAAGGTGGTGGTGATCAGCTTCATGGCTTTGAGGTGAACAAAGCCCCGGTCGGCCAATAAAACTACTTTTACCCCTGCCGGTAATCGTTGGGCTGCCTGACACAGCATATCTCGATAGGCTTCAAAGGCGACTGAGGCACTGTCATGGTTCAAGACCCGCCAGATGATCGGTAAGGCTCGGCCTCGATACACTACTGACAAGCGCACCAGGCAATACTCTTCCCAATACAGGGATGTGTCTAAGCTGAGATACAGGCACCCCTCTGCCCAGGTGGCCAAGGCGGATTGAATTAGAGGTTTATAGAGGCGGTGAATATTGATACGGCTATTGTGGAGCCATCGACTCACCCGTCGCTGTTTACTCTGGGCCTGTAGTCCACGGCAAGGTAGGTAAGGTAGCCAGCGAGTCAGGCTGACCTCGCCGCGCTGAATCAGGGCGGCCACCATGATTATGCAGGTCGTCAAATGGGTGCGGTGGGCCCAGGGCAGCGATTGACCCAACCAAGTATTTAGGGCATTGTAAAGGGGGGACATAGGGTTCTCGGTTTTGAGTGGTATCTAACCTTAGAACGCTATGTTCCCCCTTGTCCTCAAAATGGCTCAAATTACTATACAGCAAGCCATTCAACCATTAGCGATCAACTTTTGTCAGTCAACCAGGCTTAAGCGTCTCATAAAATGCTTCCTTTCTCTCGTCGGTCTCGTTTAAAAACTACCGAATATCAGTACTTTCAGGACTTTTCCGCACCACTAGACTAAGGAGATAAATATGTCATGTAAAACACCTATTTTGTTTATAATTTTTAAGCGACCTGATTTAACTCAAAAAGTGTTTGATGTAATCAGACAAGCTCAACCCAAGCACCTTATAGTATTTGCAGACGGACCTCGCGACAACAAAGAATTATATTTATGTGAACAGACAAGAGCAATTATCAATAACGTAGACTGGGATTGCGAAGTAATAAAAAATTATTCTAACGTAAATCTTGGATGTCGAGAAAACCCTTTATTAGGAATAAACTGGGCTTTCTCTAAATTTGAAGAGCTTATTATATTGGAAGATGATTGCTTGCCTCATTTCGATTTTTTTTTATTTTGCGATGAATTATTGGAAAAATATCGATACGATGAAAGAATAATGTTAATTTCCGGATCTAATCTTTCGCGAAGAAGTTATAATTATTCTGCATCCTATATTTTTTCGTCATATGCCTCAACTTGGGGCTGGGCTTCTTGGAGGAGAGCGTGGAATTATAATGATATCCAAATGAAGCTTTTGAACGAAGCCTTATCCAAAAACTTTCTCGAAAATATATTTCCAAGTCGTAGAGATAGAGAAAAATGGGAGCGTCGATTAATAAATATTTTTAATCAAGATGAAGAATATTTGTCGGCTTGGGATTATCAATGGCTTTTCTCTCGCTGGATCCAAAATGGATTAGGAATAGTTCCGTCAAAAAATTTAATATCGAATATTGGTTTTGGATCCGATTCAACGCATACTAAAAATATCTTATCTGAGTATAATAATCTTTGTGTTTCCGGGCTAGAATTTCCGATTATCCATCCTAAGTTTATGGTTAGAGAAATTAATTATGATAAAGCTCTTTTTCAAGATGGTAGTTCTTCCATAATTAGTCTCTTAAGAAGAAGTTTCTCTATTTTATGGCGAGTCGGGACTGGTCTGCTAGCCGGTGATGGGTAAAATGGTTTCATACAATTATTCCAGAGCTATGACCTACATTCCGCAGGTTCACAGGGAATAAAAGATGTGTGGTGTTCTAGGCTAAAGGGAAGTCCTTCTAGCGGTAGGTTCCTCCCTTGCAAATCGAGAATTTAGACCATCTCGGCTTAGTGGCCGGGATGATTGACGAATTGGGCCTAGTGGAGA
>Ga0208465_1000150_pt1 | contig 22433 bp, 32 predicted proteins | sample LakMenEpi31Aug10_FD_150749 | JGI IMG/M metagenome (GOLD analysis project Ga0208465, IMG submission 150749) | Freshwater microbial communities from Lake Mendota, WI - 31AUG2010 deep hole epilimnion (SPAdes) | ecosystem: Environmental > Aquatic > Freshwater > Lake > Epilimnion/Euphotic zone ...
CCGCTGATTAGGGAGGTGAAGTGATGACCCGCCGCATCCCCTTCTACATGGAAGTCTACACCCCCGAGGACGTGGAGGATTTTGAGCGCACCCTGGCGCAAGAGATTGCCATGCTGGCCAAGGAAACCGACTCGGCGTGGCGCGAGCCGCTGGCCGAATGGGTGGCGATGGACACGGCCTGGCTCGCCGAAATGCGCGAGGCGGTGTTCCCGTCGCTCCCGTTCCGCTTGCCGGTGGGTTTGCCGGCGCCGCGTCCGGTGCGGGAGGTGGGGCGATGACCTGGGACTTGATGCACCTGGTTCCCGCCGCCCTGTGCGCGCTGGGGGGCCTGATTTGCGCGCAGGAAGCCGCGTTCAACATGCGGCTGGGCGAGAACACAACCGCCGTGCGGGCCGGGCTTTCGATGGTCGTGTGCTGGGTTGCGGCGGCGGTGTCACTTTGGGAGGCAATGGTATGAGCGCCATCCGCCCTTTCCAAACCCTGGCCTCCCCCACCCTCCGCGCGATCATGGACGACACCACCCCGGCGCGCATCCGCCTGCGCCAGATGGCCGCGCAACTCGCCGGCAAACTGGAAGCCGGCAACCTCCGGCGGCTGCCTCAGTGTGAATTGGTCGAGTTGCGCGCGCTGGTGTTCGCCATCGAAGCCGTGGCCGACCAACTCGCCGAGGCCGCGCGGCCCCCGCCTTCCCCGCCGCCCCGCCGATGGTGGCCGTTTAGATAACCCCGCGCCGCTGCGCCACGCAACACGTCGCTCCGCTCCGCACCGCACCGCACCGCGCCGCAACGCAACGATTTGTTTGAGGCTTTTCTCCGCTGCGCATTGTTGCGCTACGCGCCACAGCGCCGCGCCTCGCTTAGCACCACAACGCAAGGAACCACGCCATGAATACCAGCATCGCCACCGTCCGCATCGTCGGCATCACGCCGCTGAGCCAGTCGCGCCAGCACGACGAACCAAAGTTAGAAGGGGAACGCCCCGACGATTACGATAAGCGCACGTGGCGCTCCAAGCTGAACGTCTCCGAGCGGGACGGCAAGCAGACGGTCGTGATCCCCGCGCACGGGCTGCACCAGGCCATCGCCAGCGCGGCCAAGTATTCCAAGCGCCAGATTCCCGGCCAGGGCAAGGCGACGTGGACGGCAAAATTCACGGCCGGGATTACGCTGCTGGATGATCCGGCGCTGAACATCGACCCCGCCACCGTGGACGCTGTGACCATCAGCGCGAACGCTGATGGCATCCGGGGTTCCGGCAAGCGCGTGCCCCGCAAGTTTCCGGTAATGCCGAAGTGGTCCGCGACGTTCGATGTGATCATTCTTGATCCGATCATCAGCGAGGATATCTTTCGCGAAATGTTGACGATGGCCGGAATGTTCATCGGCGTGGGCCGGTTCCGCCCGGAGAAGGGCGGCACGAACGGCCGGTTCAAGATCGAAGAAATCAAGTGGCAGGATAACCGCCAGCTTGCAGCGTAATCGCCACGCCACGCTTCGCCCCGCATCTCGGCGCAACGCTCCGCAACGCAACGCAACGATTCGTTTGTCTCCCGTTTCCCACGCATCGCAACACACCTCAACTCCTCGCCATGACACGCCGCGCACCGCCACGCCACTCTCCGCAACGTCTCCCACAAGGAACCCACAATGAACGTCACGCAATCCCTCTCCGCTGAATGCCGCGCCCTGGCCGACCTGTTCGCGGCCACGCCGGTTGGCGGCACCGTCACCTATGCCGCCATGTCGCAGGCCATCGGCCGCAGCATCGCGGAGCGCCGGTATCTCGCCATCCGCGCCATGCAGGTCGCCACGCGCGAAACCGGCGCCATCTTTGGCAGCGTGCGCGGCACCGGCTACATGCGGATGCAGCCGCAAGACGCCCACATGCTGGGCGCCCACACGCGGGGCCGCATCCGCCGCAGCGCCAAGCGCGCCGCCGACGCGATCATTGCCGCGATCCAGTCTGCGAACGACATGCCCGACGATGCCAAGCGCAAGGCCTACGCCGAGGTCAACGCGATGGCGCTGGTGCGCCACATCACCACGGACAAACAAGTTACCGCCGCCAGCCCCGAGGCCAAGGCCGAGCCGGTGGGGATCACGATGCGCCGGTTTGCCCAGCAGATCGGCGCGGTTGGGTAACTTCGCTTTGCGACTTTCCGCCGCGCTCCGCCACGCTTCTCGCCACAACGCGCCGCGCCTTTACGCATCGCTGCGCATCGCATCTTAGCGCCACGCAACGCAAGGAACCCCATGAACACCCTGGAAATCGCCACCGTCACCAGCGCCATCCGCGCGCGTGTGGTGGTGCCATGACCATCACCATCCACCGAGACCTGATGCAAGGCTCAGACGAGTGGCTGCAAGCCCGTTGTGGCATTCTCACCGCAAGCGAAATGTGCCGCATCATCACGCCCACGCTCAAGATAGCCAAGAACGACAAGGCATCCGCGCACCTTTACGAACTGCTCGCCCAGCGCATCACCGGCTACGTGGAACCGACCTATATCAGTGATGATATGCTGCGCGGCCAACAGGATGAGATCGACGCCCGCGCGCTCTACGCGAAGCACTACGCGCCGGTTGAGGAAGTCGGGTTTATCACGAATGACGAATGGGGCTTTACCATCGGGTATTCGCCGGATGGGCTGGTTGGCGATGACGGGCTGATTGAGTGCAAGTCGCGGCGACAGAAGTTCCAAGCGGAGACGATCATTAGCGGCACCGTGCCGGATGACTACCGCGTCCAGATACAAACCGGCCTGTTGGTGACGGGCCGCAAGTGGTGCGACTTCATCAGCTACTGCGGCGGCATGCCGATGGCGACAATTCGGGTTGAGGCCGATGAAACGACACAAGCCGCCATCGTCAACGCGGCGGCTGAGTTTGAGGAAACAATCGCTGATCGACTGGCCGATTACCGACTGAGGCAAACATACGGCACCCGCCTAATCCCCACTGAACGCCGCATCGAACAGGAGATGCACCTCTAATGGACATGCGACCGACCATTACGCCCAAATCCGACCAACTCAACGCCGACGATCTGATTGCCGGCCCGCGCACGGTCACGATTACCGCCGTGAAGGCCGCGCCCGGCAGCGCGGAACAACCCGTGGCCGTCTACTTTGAAGGCGACAACGGGAAGCCCTATATGCCCTGCAAATCCATGCGTCGCGTCATGGTGGCCGTGTGGGGTGCCGACGCCAGCCAATACGCGGCCCGCGCCATGACCCTGTTCCGCGACCCGTCCGTGACATGGGGCGGCATGGAGGTGGGCGGCATCCGCATATCCCACATGAGCGGGATGGACCGGGAAATGGTGTTGGCTCTGACTGCGACGAAGAAGGCCCGCAAGCCCTATCGCGTTCTGCCGCTTGTGGCGGAGTCGCCGAAGCCTGCGGAGAAGGATCAAGCCTCGCTTGTCGCGGAGGCGCTGGCGGGCAAGTTTGCTGCCGTGGTGACGGCGTATGATTACTACACGATCATTGACGCCGAACTGACGGCCAAACAGATGCGATGGCTGAAAGACAAGCGCCCCGACCTGTTCACGGCCGTTGACGCGGCCCGCGCCGCAGCGTCTGATCGGATGACGGACGCGCCGGTTACGGAAGCCCCGGAGGCTGCGGCGGATGACGAGGTGCCGGTATGACCCGAAACGAGGCGCTGAAAGCGTTGGAGGATGCGGCTTTGTCTTGGTTTGCAAAAGGATGGCCGCACGCGACGCAGGACGATGTGAACGCGTTGGAACGAGCATGCGCCACGCTTTACGCGCTTAATCTGGAAGCCGCCCAGGAACGGACGGTGGTTGCTGGGGAGGATGTGTGATGACGCGAATGGAAGCCCTGGAAGCCGTGGCGGAGGCGGCGGCAATTTTGGCCGGCGGCGCGGGCGTTATCCGTAGTCGCACGCCGGAGGACGACGACATTTTCACCCATGAACTGGCCCATATCCGCGAAGTGCTTGCCGCCCTCGCAGCACTCGCGAAGGAGGCGGGCGATGAGACTTGAAGATGTGGCCGCAAAAGAGGCCCAGCGCATCAAAGGGTGCATCGGCTGCGTCAAGGCCAAGCGCGCAAACCTCCACGCGGAGCTGCCGCCGCCTGTGGAGGGGTGCGAGTGCTACCAGCAGGGGCAGGAAATCCTCGCCGCCGTGATCCCCGCGATCCAGGCCGAGGCGTTGGAGTGGGCGGCGGTAACGGCGGAGGCATTCCCCCTCCGCACGCATGGAGGACTGGCCACAGATCCGTATGCCTCTGCCGAGCAGGCCGCAGACGAAATCGCCGCCGCCATCCGCGCGATGAAGGAGCCCACCCCATGACCCTCAGTGCAGTCAACGCCGAGAACATGCGACGCGTGGGGCACAACGCATGCCGCGCCGCCACGCTCGCGGGGAGGGTGGAGGTGTGAGGCGCAAATCCGAGTGCCGATTAGACGTATTCGTGCCAGCCGGTGAAACTCGCGTAGCGATCTGCGTGTTCGTGTCGCGGCTGGATGAACTGGAGCAAGTCCGCATCCAAGGCATATCCGGCGCGCTGATCCAGCAAACGCAGGCGGATACCGTGTTTGTCATTCAGAAGCGGCGGAAAGCGAGGAAGCCACGCCATGACTGACGCGCGATGCGAGCCGCCGGAGGGGTGGCAGCCGATCGAGACGGCGCCGAGGGATGGGACGGCGGTGATGATCTACGCCCCGGCCTCCGATCCGGCGAAGTGGGCGGTGGACCTGCCGGCTGTTGTTTGCACGGCAGCCTATCACGAGGACGCAGGATGGTGCGTCTGCACCGTGCGGGAAGTGACGCATTGGATGCCCCTCCCCGCCGCCCCGGAGGCCCGCCATGACTGACGCGCGTTGTGAGCCGCCGGAGGGGTGGCGGGCCGTGGAGGACACGCGGCGCAGACTGTTGGAGGCAGCCGATTTCATGGCGCAGGAGCGCGCCGTCTACGTGCCGAATTTACTGCTGACTGCTGCACGCCAGTTGGGGCAGTTGTCGCGAACGACCCAGCCCGTCGCCACCCCCACCGAACTCGCCACCCTGCGGGCGGAGGTGGCGCGGGCGGAGGCCAGCGAATGGTGCCAGAAGGTGCAGCTATTCGAAGATGTTGCCCATCGCCGGAAGAACGAACGCGACGCCATCGGTATCGCCTTCACAAAGCTATCCGCTGTCCTACGCGTGAACATGCTGCGGCATGTGCCGGGAACGTCGCACGCGGAAATCGACGCAGCCATTGATGCGTGCCTTGGGCCTGTTGCCCGCGCCGCCCTCGCCCGCGCCAAGGCGGAGGGGCTGTGATGGACGACACAAACCCTCCGTTCGAGCTAACCCCCACCCAGCACGCCCGCATCCGCCCGCTGGCCGATTACCCGCGCGACATGTATCGCGTCCACATCTTGGCATGGCACGATGGCCACGTATGGCGCGGCATGTGGGGCGGGCCGGAAGGCGACGGCTGGCGGGCGGATTCGGCGTTGCATCGAACCCACGCGCTAGCCGGGGTGCCGACGCATTACGTAGAGGATCGGGGCTAGGCGCCCCGCTCCCGCATCACCACCGCCACCACGCCCCCCACGGCCACGCCGAGGGCGGACAGCGCCTGCACCCACTCAGCCGGCACCGCCAGCCCGAACGCCGCCACGATGGCAGCCATCCCGGCGTAAGTGGAAGGCTCACGAAGGCGGGAAACGATGTATTCCATTAGCGTCGCTCCTTGTCTGACAACACACGCAACATCGTTTTGATTTCGCGCAAATCTTCCTTGATCGCCGCCGCCGTCTTGCGGTCCTCGTCCTCGTTACGCTGGAGGTTCACCACCTTTTCTTCCACAACCGCCACGCGGCTTTCCATTTTCGACGCATACCATGCGCCAAGAATGAGTTGGCCCAATAGGACGAGGATGATGGAGACGTTCACCCGTTTGTCTAAATGCCAGTTGTTAACCGCCGTCTCACTCATCGGACAAAACCCTTAGCACTTCCACAACCTACAGGCGAAAACATCACATTTGCGTTACATTGACGCATTATTAATGCCCCAACGCCAGCCAAGAGAACGATCCGCTTTGGCCCGTGCCGCCGTAAACCGTGAAGCCGGAAACGGCGTAAGACGCGGGCGACGGGCCAGGCGGCCACGATGCATGCGCCGCGCCGCTGGTCGTCAGGGTGCATTGCACGTTGAGCAGCGCCGTGGGGAAGTTGACCGCGAAGGTTACGGTGCCGGTGCCTGCGGTGTAGGTGCCGGTTCCCCATTTCAGGATCAGCCCAGACGGAAGCGTAATCCCGCCAGGACTGGCCAGCGTGGCGGGGAACTGGTCATAGATGACCGCAAGGCCCGCCTTTGTGCCGGCAGCCGCGCCGATGGTGCTGGTAACCGTCAAGGTGCCGGTTATCGTGCTGTTGCCCGTAATCGCGGCCCCGCCCTTGGTTACCGTCACGGCATCGCTCACGGTCATAGTGCCGGTCACGGTGCTATTACCTGTCACCGCAGCGCCGCCGGCTACCACGGTTACGCCGCCCGCCGTGATCGTCGCCCCGCCGGCTGTGACCGTCAGCCCGCCCGCCGTCACCGTGGCGCCGCCCTTGGTCACAACAAAACCGTTGCCCACCGTGACGGCGCCGGATGTGCTGACGTTGGTGAACGCTGCCGCCGTGGCGCTGAGGGTAGATACGCCCGAGAGCGTGTAGCCTTTCCAATCCCAATTGCCCGCAATCGGCGTCTGCCCGTCCGCCGCCGTGCTGGCTGTCATCGCGGTTTGAATGTCGGCAAACACGGTGTTCATCGTCGGCGCGTCAATGGTAGTGCCGTTCGCGAACCCCGATGGATAGGGTGCGGGGAGCGTGTAGGAGCCGGCGCCGTTGCGAGACATGTTAGGGGGCTCCCATGTTCGGTAGATATTGCGCCGCCTGATGCACCAGCAAGGCGCGGGCGAGGTCACTGGTGACGGTAGGGCTGGCCGCTACCTGATTGCGGAGGTAGGCTTGCCCGGCTTGGCTGTTCATCAACATCTGCGCGAGGCGGGGAAGCGCCAGCGAGCCTACCGCGCCAGCCGCCGCGCCAAGTGGCCCGCCGATCATCGCGCCCGATCCGGCGCCGCCGCCCACAAGCGAACCCGTAAGCATATTGTTTGCATACGTGCGCCCGGCGGTGCCGCTATCCGATGGCGGTTTGACAAGAGCCTGACCGATGCGGGCCAACTCGTTGAGGTCGCCTCGCCCGTAGACGTATCCCCGCCCCGTGGATGTATCCAAAGCCTGCCGGAGCGCCACGGGAGACATCATGCCTTCTGCCGCGCCTGCGCCTGCCCTGCCTGCCGCGTCGGAAATTACCATGAGGTTCGCATACTCGCGCCGCGCACGCTGCCAATCCTGCGCATCGGCCGGGGAGATGCTGGCATCCATGGCTATGCGCAGACGTTCGCGAAGGTCTCCCAACGCGCTGCGCACGTCGCCGTTGTTGGTGCTGCGGATGCTGCGCCCAAGCTGACTATCCAGCATCCGATACGACGCGCCCGGCACCGTAGGCGGGACGCCCGGCGCCGCTGATGGCGAAGCCATGCCGCGAAACTGTTGAATGCGCGCCCGCACAGGGCCGGCAGCCTCGGCCGGGATGAAGCGTAGGCTATTCTCAATCTGCCGCAACTCTGCCTGCAACTGCGGCGTAACGCTAAGCGTGTTCCGGTTGGCAATCGTCGCAATGGTGCCGCCGATCCGGTTGCGCGCTGCGTTGATCGTGGCCGGCATGGTGTCGTCCGCCGTCTCTCCCGCGCGACGCATCGCCGCCGAGATGAACGCCCGGTTTTGGTCCTCGCGAATGGCGCGCTGCGGCCCACTTGTGAACGGCAACTGCTCAAGCTGCGATTCCACGTTTTGCAGGAACCGGCTCCCCGTCGCCTGCCCTGCCGTAAGCGGGATGCCTTCATTTACGGCACCTTGCACCAACGCCTGCCGGCCGGGGCTGTTCACGTTCGGAACTGGCGTCACAAGGCGCCGCGCGCCCGCGATGGCGAACGGAGTTGCAAGAGACGCGGCCAAGCCCATGCCGGGCGAATCCGTGTATTCGCCCACCGCAGCGCCCACACCGGCACTAGCCGCTTGCGTGAGGGGTTGTGTTGTCAGCCACCGCCCAGCCGCTTGCACCGCCGGCACCGCGCTTCTAGCCAATTGCGTCCCGGCGCCATAGCCCGTCGCAACTCCGCCCAAAGCCTCGGCAAGCGCCGATCCAATTCGCTCGTTTTCTGTCTCCGGCTTGGGAAGCCCCGCCGCGTCAGATGCGCCCGTCAAAATATCCCGGCTGCTGTAACCGGCGGGGATATTGGCGCCCGTAGCTGCGTTGATGCCTGCCGTGATCGCTTGGCCCGGCGCGCGCATAACGTCATAGGCAAAGCCAGGCAAAGAACCTACCGCGTTGACGGCAGATCGCGCGCCAAGCCCTAGACTGCGCGTGAACCTGTCCATAAGGCTCGGCTGCGGTTCGGTGGCAGTTTGCGGAGACACAACCGTTTCAAACCCTGCCCATGGATCAGCAGCGTTGGCGACAGGCTCGAATGCCGCCCAGGGGTCGCGCGCGGTGCCGCTCATCGGGCAGGAACCCGGCGCGTTGTGCCGTCAGGGGTTCGGAACACTGTGCCAGGCGGCAACCGCATCGCCTCTGCCGGGTCCGAAATCGTCGGGATGCCTCCGGCCCCAGCCGGCGGCGGTTGCGCCCCTGCCAGGCCGGGCTGCGCGGGCGGGGCAATCTGCCCACGGAACCCGCCGGGAATTTCCACGTTCATGGCAGCAATTGCCTGCTCACGCGCTCGCGCTTTCTGCGCCTGCACCGAGGGGCCGTCGCCGGGCATTGTGAAGAACCGCGATTGGACGTCAAGCAACTCATTTGGCGTAAAGGCCGCGCCGGTTTCCTTGCGCAACACGCCTGCCGCGAACTGGCGCAGCGCGTTGAAATACTTCTGATCCTTTTCGCTTAACCCAAAGTTGATGCCGCCTTCCGGCAGATTGCGCCACGCAATGATGGCGGCAGGGCTCGGCGGCTCTTTCAGTTCAGTCAGGATGCGGTTGCCTTCCATCATCGCGAGGCCGAAGAGATTGGCTTTGCTTTGCGCTTCCGTGAGAGGGCTCAACCTGCTTGCGCCCGTTTGCGTAATTGTCGCGCCTGGAACTTGCGTTGTGGTGGCCGGCGGCGCACCAGCGCCAGCCGCCGCCGGTTGCGGAGTGGCTGGCGGTTGATTGTCCGCCCCCACGCTGACCGGAGGGCGGATGCCCTGCGGCGGTGTCGGAACTACCGTAATGACCGTGCCGTCCGCCTGCTGGATTTGGCGCGGCCCGTATAATTTCTGATATGCCGCACCGTAGATCGGGCTGCTGGGGTCGGCATTGGGGGCAAGCAAAATGTTGTAAGATTGCCCTTCAATGGATTTCCCATCAAATACGCCCGGCGCCGGTGCGGGTTCTGGCGTAGCACCAGGCACAACCTGCCGCCCGCCAAGGTTGCCGTAGCGCACCAGCGCCGGCTTGCCGTCCACCATCTCCACAACCGGCTGCCCGTAAGTTTCCCGATTAGCCGTTGCCGACATTCGCGCTTCCCGTGCCGCCGCAGCCGCCTCTTGCCGCGCCTCCGCCGCCTTCATCTCCGCATCCTCATACTGGAATTGGAACCCCGGCGCAGCCCGCGCGGCCGTCTGGTTGCCTTCTGCGCCCAGCCGCATAAGAGAGGCGATCATTTCCGCCCCTACGGGCTTTGTAGCAGGCTGTGGTGCCGGCGCCAGCATTACCGGCGGCACAACCTCAGCACCGCCGCCAGCCGGCGCCGTAGGCTGCGGATACGCGACACCCGGCTCCGGGTTTGGCATCGGCATCTGGAACCCTGGCACGCCAGCCTGCGCCAACTGCGCCGCCTCTTGCGCCTGCCGCTGCCCTTGCTGGCCTTGCATGTCAAGCAACATCTGGGCTTCGGATTCCCGGCCCTCGCGTTCGTCCATCTTGCCGAGATACCCGCCCAACGCACCTTGAACGGCGCGCGCCAAGCCCTGCATCCAGTGGTCTACCGGCGCGGTGGACGATCCTTGCTGCATCATGGCTTTGGCCAACTGCCCCTGCGGACTGCCTTGGCGCTGGCGCATAAGCGCGCTTTGCAACCGAAAGGTCTGCATGGGGTCATCGCCACGGATTGTCGGCACGCCGTAACGGTCTGCCATATCAGAACCACTTTCCAATTGCGGCGCTGCCCAGCGAACCCGCTAAGCCAAACAACCCGCCCAGTCCGGCGGCTTGGCTCTTTTGCGCGTTCTGCCACTGCGCCAACTGCCCCTGATACTGCTGGTTATACGCCCCCATCACATCCGTAGGCGCCACCCCAACCTGCGGCGTGTTGGCCAGTTGCGGAGTCTGCACCTGTTGGCCCGTGAGCAGCGCGGCCACCTCGTTAAGAGGCATGCCACGAAGCGCCGCCTGTTGCTGGATAGCCTGCCCCACTGTGTTGCCCGCGTTCAAGTCGGCGCCGAGCAACATATCGTTGCGGCCCTGATTGAAGTTGCGGAACTCCCGGTTCCAGCCCTCGGAACCTTCCGTCAGGCCCGTGTTGCGGAGGCGCGAGCGGAGCTGTTCCTCGGCGTCTGCCATTGTGGGAGACAGCCGCCCCAACTGCGCCTGCAACGCCCGGTCACGTTCGGCCGCCCAATCGACGTTGACCGGCTGGGAAAGCTGCCCCCGCACGTTGTCAAGCAGCGTGTTGCCGATGTTGCCGTATGTCGTTTGGGCGCGGGTGCTGAGATCGTAAAGCCGCTGTTGTTCGGGGCTTAGCGTGGTCGTCATCGTCCACTGATCTTGCCCGCCCATTGCCGGCACCTGGCGCCCCTGCAAAGACGCGCGAAACGCGGCTTCGTCGAACGCGGCAGGCACGGCGGAACCTGGCGTGTTGTTGGCGTCATTGTCGCCGCCACCCTGCATTGGGACGTAACTGGAATCCGGCCCCGCATTGGTGGCGTCAAAAGCGGATCTGGCGCGGGCAACTTCGCTGTTTTCCCACGATTGCCGGTCCACCGGCTGCCCGCCTTGGCTGTAGGTAATCCGGCCAGTCGGTCCCACCTGATTGACGCGGTTAAGCTGCGCCTGCAACCGCGCCGTGGCCGCGTTGCTGTCAGTCTGCGCCTGCGACGTTACCCGAGGATCGGGAGCCGCCGGGGCATCGCCCGCACCCTTGCCCATTATGCCGCCTCCTTCACGCCCCAGCGGGCATCGTATTCGTTGCGCATCATACCAAATATCCACGCCGCGCGCTTTGGCCCGAAATGGTGGCGTAACTTCGCCTCGCAGGTCATCCCGATACCGTAGTTAAACCGGATCGCCCGCTCGTTGTCGGCGGGGATGCACGTCCACACCTTGCGCACGCCGTATTGCAGGAACGGGATGGCGAGCAAGTCGCGGATGGTCTGCGGCTTGGCCCAAAGCGGCGAAACCGTCGCCATGCTGATTTGCACCGTTCCGTGACCGGCCTGATAATCGTGATACACGATGGCACCAAGCGGACGATCCCCGCGCGCCACGGCCACAGCGCGGCAAGGCCCAAACCCCGCAGCGCCAACATGCGGCAGTTGCTTCGCCACCCACGCGGCCACGCGTTCATCCTGGCCAAAAATCAGGTCATTGCGGGGGGTCACAAGAACGCACCCCGCTCGTAAAGCACTGACACGTTCATCAGCCGCGCCTGAATGGTGCCGGTCTGAATGATGAAATGAGGCGCCATCGCATAGCCCAGCGCGTCGGCGCTGATCCAGTTTTGTTGCAGCGTCATCCCGCTGCCCCATGTCGCCACGCCCCACAGGCCGGAACCCCACAAGGCGCCGCTCGCAAACGACGAAACCGGCGCCGTCAGGGTTGTGTTGTTAAAATCCACGTTGATGCCAAACGAAACCGTGATCGGCCCGGTTGTCTGGAACACCGGCCGCGCCATCGTCGCGCGCTTTATCAGCCCCTCACCACCGATGTATTGATACGCCCCGCGATATTCCGCGCGAATGTCGGTGCCATTGTCACTGGTGCCATTCTCGCCCTTATAGACGATGCCGTTAGAGGCGCCGAAATAGAGCGCCCCGTTAAGGCTGGCCCAGCATATGCCGTTCATGCCCTGATACTGTGCCCACGCGCCCGTGAGCGTGTTAACGACATACTGGTAATACACGCCGCCGGAGCGCGGCACGTTGAACAGAAGCATATTCAGCGCCGGATGCAGCGTGGCGCACCATCCGTTTTCGGTGCCATACGCCGTCACCGCTTCCGTAACCGCGTTGCCGATCTTCTGCGACAGGGCCACGCGCTGCGCCTGCGAGCGGCCAAGCTGCAAATACTGGCCCAGCGGCTGGAACCCATCCTCGCACAACAACACCATATCCGGGCCAATGCGGATGAGGCAATTCGGGCCTTTGACCGGCTTGCCCACCACGAAACGCGCCGAGATGTTCCACACGCCGCCGGGATACAGGCCCGTGAAGATGAACACCTCGCCCTGATCCGTGACCGCGACGAACATTTCGTTCGCGCCCGCCGCCGCGTTATCTACCGTCCATGTGCCGATGGCCACCAGCTTACCACCCTCGGCAGCAAGCGGGCCAATGTCGTATTCCGTGAGCGCGCCCTGAAACAACCCGACGCCGAGATACCAAATAGACAGGCTGTTGCTCTCGACGTAGTAGAGCCTCTGATTGAAGTTGCACACGGCGGAAAACGTGATCGTCGGCGCCAAACCGCCAATGGTGTTGACCGCATCAACCATCGTCGTGCCGTTGTAGACCTGCGGCGTGGCGTCTCCGTTCACGGTCAACAGGTATTGTCCCGCTGCCGTGGCAAAATTGGTGCTGTTCCAATAGCCGCCCGTGCCCACCGTGGCCAACGCGGCCGGCGTGCTGCTCGTCACGTCCCACCACTTGCCGTCGGCATAGGCCAGCAAATCGTCAGCCGTGCCGCTCGAATACGTGGCAATGCTAGTCACAGGGTCGCCCGTGCCGGTGTCGCAATGCGCCGTAGAGCCGCCCCGCAGGCGGAGGTAAGTGGTAGTCGGGAACCAATTGATAAGCGTCTCAGCCTCGTTTTTCGCCATCGCGTCGAGCGCGTCGATCGCGTTCCAACCGCCCACGGCAACGGGGAAGTTGGCGGAACGTGCGGTCGTGCGGGCGGAGAGAGCGGCGCTCATGGGCGGGTCGGAAAGTTGCCGTCCTGCACGTTGGCCGGGCTGATGAAGATCGGCCAGCGGCGCCGCGTCATGCTCAGCACCGGAGCGCCACCGTCGCGCGCCTGCGCCACGTGCAACTGCCGCTGCCAGAGGGCAAACTGCGAGGAATAGTCAAAGCCCTTCGCCGCGAAGAACCGCCACTTGATGCCTTCCACAATCAGCCGGTCATCCCAGATGCACGTGTCCGCATCCGCCGTGAACCGCGCTTTCGGCGTGCTTGCGCTATCCGATGCCCAATAGGACGACAGATACTCATAGGACAGCGGCCCCGGAACATCGTTCGTTCCCGGCGGCGGCCACAGCCGGAACACGTCCAGCCCACGCCCAACCTGCCGGAACCATCGGCGCGGCCCCGTGGTAACAATGCCGCTCCGCAGCCATTGGTCTTCCTGCGGGGAAGCCGGCCCTTGCAGGCGCCAGTGGTTGCCACGGTCCCATTGCGTGTCATTGATGAACGTCACGAAATCAGCCGGCACCGGATACGTGTCGCGGGAAATCGTGATCAACGTGGCCACGGCGCTGCCGCTCGCCTGCGTATCCAGCGTTACCGTGGTGCCACTCAGCGGCGGGGTGACTTCGTTGGACACCGCCCGTGAACTGGTAGGAATTTCGTTACCGCTCACGATGTAGGCCGTGACCGGGCCAGAGGGAAAGGTGACAACATTCGTAATCGCCGCGCTGCCATCGGTCGTCGTGCCCGTGGTGACGGTCGGGGATTCCACGGCAATGATTGCCTGCGTCTGCAACGCCGTCCACTGGTGCCGTGACAACAAATCCGCGCCCACCGCATTGGCAAGCGCGAACATCTGCATGGTCTGCTGATCCGTGGCGCCCGCCACCGAACCCGGCACAGCAACGCCCAACTCAGCGCAGGCGTTTTGCACCAGCACGAGAAGGGTGCTGCTCATGGCTTAGGCCGCCCCGGCGAGCGTCAAAAATAGAGTGACCGAAACTCGGCGGATTTGCCTAGCGCGTAGTTGCACGACGCTAACACTTCCATTAACGCTAATACCGTCAATGGAACAACCAATCGGGGGGAATACACGAACACCACTTGAACTAAGGCTAAAAACAGTAACCACGCCGCCAATAGGAAAATTGGTGTCAAGCCTGACGGCTTGGTTCGTAAAACCGCTCGTTACAAGGCAAAACTCCCCTTCGTAAATAATGGAAGTAGTGCTTTGGGTATTTGTGTCCCCCGCAAGCGTGCGGATGCTATCCCCAAGCAGAGCCGCTTGCCGGGGCGGCATGCCAGAACCCAAAAGGTCATTCGGGAGAGCCGCCATGCGTGCCTCCTTAAGCCCCGTAGATCGTCACGAACGCCGTGGCCGAAACCCTGCGGACCTGGCGCCCACGGTTCTGCGCGATGGAAACGCTTGCGTTCGCGCTGCCCTGGTCGATGGTGCAGCCGATCGGCGGGAACAGAAGCCCGGTCGTCGCGGTAATGGTGTAAACCTCGGCCACGTCGCCAACGGCCATCGCGCTGTCAATGGTGCAAGCGGTTGCGCCGCCGGCCGTGGTCAACAGGCACACGTTGCCGCCGCGCACAACCGGAGAACTGCCGCCCTGCGCGGTGCCGACGCCGGTAATGGAAACGATAGTCGTCCCAAGCTGCGCCGCCAGAAGCGCCGGCATGCCCGATCCGACAAGATCAACTGCAAGAGCCGCCATCATTCATCCCCTTCGGATTCGGTGTCATCGCGGCGCTTCCGGCCCCGCGTAGTCGGTTGCGCCATCGCCAAAATCTGCGACCGCAACGCTTCGTTTTCCTCGCGCATCTGCCGCATCATAGCCTCAACCTGATGCATCGGCGCTGCACGCTCGGCGGCATCAAGGAATTTCTGCGCCTGCGACACGTAGCTTTCCACGCCCATGCCAACGCGGCGCTTTGCCTCCGCCGTCAGGCCGGCAAGCTGCTCCACCGTGAACACGTGGCACGCGCGCATGTGCTGGACGATGGCGGGATCTGCGGGGAACAGGATCGCAAGCGGGGTGCCCTCCGCTTCCGGCTGCTGCCCAGCCTCAAACGCCGCCCACGCTCGCGGAAACTCGTATTTGTGATGTTCCTTCATCACAACGGCGGTTTCGTCGCGCTCGCCGGGGTGGCGCACAAATACGACGATCTTGTTTTCAAAGATCGGCCGCCCCTCAGCCTCGGAACGCACCGTGTTCTGCGTCGGCACGTTGACAAAGCGCACCATACGCTTGTCGTTCGGCACAACCATGCCGCCCCAATCGCCCTGAAACTGCACCTGTCCGGAAAGCGTTGCAAGATCGCTCATAAACCCTCACGAGTTGGCGGGAAGCCGAAGCTCCCCGCTTGTTCCGTTAATCGTCGGTGCCGACAGCGGCGCTAGTGGCAATCGCCGCCGCGACGTTCGACGCCGCCGTGGCAGTCAGCACCAGCCCCGTCACCTTGGCCGAGGCGCCACCCACGGCAGCGCCGATGCGGCCCGCCGTGGCAGTGCTGGAATGCACCGTGAAAGCCGCGCCGCTCGTGGTGGCGTTGACGCTGGGATAGCGGCCAGAAACCATCATCCAGAAGAACTGGCCAACAGTCGCCGCCGAACCCGCAATGCCCACCATCTGGCCCAGCTTGCCCTTGGCGAGCGTGCTGGTCATGGCCTGCGCGGTCCACGAACTGTTCGTGGTAATCAGCACCACGTCACCGGCCGCGACGGTGCCGCCGGCGATCACGCGCACCCAGACAGCGCCATCGGTGCCGTTGACGCGCGTGCCAACGGCAGGAGATGCGCCGGGATATTCCGGCGTGCTGGTAGAGATTGCCGGATCGGTATTGGTGAAATTGAAGCCTTCACCAAAGACTGCGATAGAACCGCTCATGTTCGGGCCCTCCTCAGGCCGTCAGAACGCCCTGAAGGCGACAGTTGGAGATTGTCATATTGCCGGCCCACCCGATGAGCTTGACCATGGCGTCCTGGTTGACCGAGAAACGATCCGGGTCAAGCGGGACCATGTTGCGGTCACGGTGCGGGCGGTAGTGCAGGAACTCGCTGTTGATGAAATACATCGTGTTCGCCGCCGCGCCGCCCGTGGTCGGATTGGTGTCCGAGGCGTAACCCTGGAAACCACCGTCAAGGATGACATCGATGGAACGGCCGGAACCGTAGTATTTCAGCGAGGTAAAGCCGGCGCCTGCCGTCTTTTCGTCGGTCACGCGCTGGATCGCCTGGAGGCTTTCCAGATACAGGCGGTAATAGTTGTTGTCTGCCACGATCATGTCGGTAGCGCGATTGCCGGCGACAAGCTGAATGGCAACCGTGTTCATGTATCTCTGAATATTGGCCGAGGTCGCAGCCGCGCCGCCGTCGGTCACCGCGCTGTAGGCGATGTTGCGCCAGAACTGCCAGGTGCCGCGATCAATGCCGCCGATGGTGCCGGAACCCGGCGCCGTCGAAATCAGCGATTGCAGGCCGTTGATCTGGCCAGTCGCGAGCCCGTCCGAATACACGTCGAAGGCAAGCCCGTTCATGAAGGTGTCTTCGGCGTTCTGGATGCGGCTTTCAAGCAGGTCAATGACCGCCTCGCGCCCGCTGTTCTGGAGCATTTCCAGGCCAGAAATGGACACGGCCACGGCCATCTGCCGAATAGGGAATTCGGCGGCTGTGAACACGTCGGACGGAGTGATGTTCAGCACCTCGTAACCGGAATACCGCTTGTAGGTGCCGTTCTGCGCGTAGCTGATTTCCTGCACGATGGTTCGGCCACCGGAGAACGGCTTAGCCTTGCCGCGTTCCTTGAGGCGCCCCAGAAGCGCATTGTTGCGGGTCACGTTGTCGGCAAGCTTGCCACTACGCGCACGCAGCGTCGTGGTGACGATTTCCGAAAGATTGGGCGAAGGCATCGCCGTTACTCCTGTGAATGTGCCTAGTTCAGGCGTCCATCCCAGACAGCGTTAAGCGTTCCGCGCAGGTCATCGGGCGGCTTCGCAATACCCGCGACGGTAGCCGATCCGCGCACGCTGCCAGCCTTGGCTTTCGCTTGGGCCGCTGCTTTGCGCTGAGCATCGAGGCTGGCCTTTTCCTTGGCTGCGGCCTCGCTCTGCTGGATCGTCTTGAACACGTCAGGGTGCGCGCGGCACGCCATTTCATAGGCCGCTTCCAGATCCTTGGCCTGCCCCTTCTCAATAAACGCGGCCATCAAGGGCTCCACGCTCGCGAAGTGGGCATGCTTGGGATCGGCGGCAAATTCGGCAACCATCCGCTCTACCTGAGCGGTTTGTGCCTGCTGGCTACGCTGCTGCTGGGCAGTCAGATGCGATTCAAGCTGCTGCACCTTGGCAACAAGAGCCTGATACGCGGGGTCGGCAGGCGCAGTCTGTGCCTGCTCATTCTGTGTGGCCGGCATACGCTGCGCCGCCCACTTCATGATGTCGAAGCCGAAGGCTTGCGCCAGCGCCGGGAAAGCCTCATCCGGCCGGCTACGAAGCGCCACCTCGGCATCGAAAAGCGCCTTTACGGCGGCTTCCGGGGCAACCCCCTTGGCGCGGTAAAGATGCGCGTAGTCGTCTAGAACCTGCTTGATCGGGGCCATTTCAGCAGGCATCGCGGGCCGGGTTTCTTCGGCGGCTTGGGCTTCTGCATCAGGCTTTGCCTCCGCTTGCGTCTCATCAACCGGGGTTTCGTGATCGATAACATCCGTAGCCTCTCGTTCGCGAGAGACAAACCGGCCGCTTTCGTCACGCTCAGTCTCAGGGTCGGAATGCTGATCGAACGCCGCACCGAGGGCCGCGCGCAGGTCGTCCGCAGCATCCGGCGCAGGGGCCTCGGCTGGCGTGTCAATCTGCGGTGCGTCGAGGGTTTCGCTCATGTATCCCCGTATAGCTTCGTCGGGCCATCCCAATCCGAAACGCTTTCAATGGGGGGCGACTGGTATCCCTGCTCCACCATCTGCCACGCTTCCGCGATGTCCTGTTTACGGTCTTTCGCGAGATCGGCGGCAGAATTTTGCCTATTCTGGCAATCGTTGCCGACTTCAACGAGGCCGTGCGCCTTGGTGACTTCGCGAAACCGGGATTTGCTGTCCATCATCTGGCCCGTGGCGGGGTGCCACGCGGCGTCCATGGTGTCGCGGATGATGGCCGGGAACTTCGGCGCCGGCCGCTTCCAGTCGGTCACGTCCACGAATTGGCCGTCATGCCAGACGTATTTGCGTTTCATAGCGCCCTCAGCAACATCAGAATTTCCTCATCATCTTCGGCCAGCGCACGCGCCCGTTCGGCTTCCTGCACCGCTGCCAGCAACGCCGTCACAGCTTCACGCGCCGAGGCCAGCAAGGCATCGTCAGGGCGCGTATCGGCCAGGGCTGGCACCATGCGGGCGGCTTGGCGCGTAGCGGCCTGTATCGCCTCCTGCGGCGCTTCCTCGGCCACCTCCGCAGCCATACCCATGGCGGCTTCCAGCGACAGCCGCAGCGCAACCGCTTCCTGCGCCATTTCGTCGCGGCGCCGTTGCTCCGCCGCAGCCATCGCGCGTTCCCGGCGCGAGCGGCGGACAAAACCATCGTGCGTGTCGCCGGTCGATTCAACCTGCGCCGTAATTAGCGCGGTCACAGGAATCGTGGCGTCAATCGTTGCCGCGAGGGCCATCTTTGCCGATATGCTGGCGGTTACGTCAACGGTGCCGGTAATCGTGGCGGCAAGGTCGGGGAGCGCGGCCACTGTTTTGAAGTGCCAGAGCGGCGCTTCTTCCAGCAAAGCATACGGGTCCGCCGCGAACATTTCGTGTTCGTCCGCGTTCCACTGACGAGAGGCAAGCGCAGCGATATTCATAGCGCCGTCCATCTGGCAGGCGCCATCGGCTCGACGCCCAAACCGAACAGGGTCGGTGTTTGTGCCCGCCGCACCCGTGCCCGTGCCGCCGTATTCGGAAGTCGGCGTCGCCGCGTCTAAAACGCCATTCAGATAAAACGCCGGTGCGTTCTGTATTGCGCCGCTACCAGACACACTAAATGTTGACAAAGCATTAGCTGTTATAAGCAAGCTGCCACTTTGCCAAACACGGAATGGAAGTACTCCCGTGTTTGACCGCGACATCATAATTTTGCCAGAGGTCGGGTTTGTAAACTCAAAACTAAATGGCGTATTTGCCCCACCCCCTCCCCCGGCAGGTATTTTGCCAAAAAAATACCCGAACGACGCAATCGACCGGACAACGCCGCGCCACGCAACTGTGATATCGCCCGTTACGTTCCACGCGACATTATGCGGCACCTCCGCGAACGCTGCGCCGGTCGTATCCAACGCCGGCCCATCCGGTGTCAGTCCCACCGTGGGGCTGCTGGTTCCGCTCAGCAGCGCCCCCGTCACCACATCGCGGCCAAGCCCGAATTGCCCTCCCGTCACGAACAGTCCGACAAGCCCACTTGCAAGCGGATGCGACCGCCGCAGCCGCAGCGCAACGCTGGCGGGCGGGCGGACGCGCGGGCGGCTGTAGCGGATCAGCACCCGTCACCCATTCAGGTTGCGGTTGACCGTCCGATATTTCACGTCTGCCGCCGCCGTGCTGTCCAAAGCCGCGCCCATGCTGTTGACGATGGCAAATTTGAAATCAGCCGCCGGCAGAGGCACGCGAGGGAACGTCCCATACACCTTGTTGCCGCTGGTGACGCCGATCAAAACGCCCGCCGACGCCGCCCAATACGTATCAGCCGGCGCCGTGGTGCCCGTGGCTACGTTGTCGCCGTAGATCGTCCCGCCCTGGTCCAGCGGAAGAATGTAAAGGTGGAACCGGCTAGCGGAGGTCGTGGTGCCGCCCACTTCAAACGTGAACGACACTTCCGCCTCAAGGTCCAGGTTCGTGGCGTTCGCAATTGCCGTCGCTGCCACCACAACGGAGCCGTTGGCGCGGCTGTTGAAGTCGCTGGCCGTAAACCCGGCGCTTTGCCATGTGGAGGTAGAGGCGCCGTAAATAAGTTTCGCAATATCCGCCATCTTACATCCCCCGTGCTGCGATTACGTCCGCCGCCCAGATGTATGGCTCCGGCCAGCCTAACACCTCGCGCGGCGTGATCGGCGCGCCCGGCCCCACCGCCCCGATAGCGTCGGCGCGCGCCTCAGTCAGAAGCCCCGCCTGCGCCATGTAGGCCAGCCCGCCTTGCACCGTCGCGCCTGCCAGGTCCAAGGGATCGCGCCGCACGGATATGCGAAACATCAACTGCGCCACCACGGGATCAGAGCTGGCCCGCGCCGCGATGAACTCGGCCGGCGTGAACCGCGCGACGAACTCATCCGGCGTCACCAGCGATTTGCCCGCCGTCGCCACCGTCGCCGCGTTCAACGCCATTTCGGCCTCCGCTGGCGTCATCGTGTCGTATGGCGCCTCGGCCAACAGGTCGCGCAACCGTTCGTAGTGCCCAGCCATCAGTTCATCACCGCCTGCTTGATCCGCGCACCCGTCACGCGCCCGTCAGCCCCGCGCACCAACTCCTTTTCCGCCGACACCAGCGAGCGCACCTCCCCGATCAGCGCGAAAAGGTGCTGTTGCGCCTCGGCGTTCTGCCGCGACATGTCGGACAGGAATTGCGCCATCTGGCTTTGCACTTGCTGAATCGGCTCAATGATCTCGCGCACCGGCTCGGCCAGAACGTCGCGGTCCTGCTTCATGCTTTCCACGCGCTTGGCGTTGTCGATGGTCGCCTTGCGCTCGGTAATGGCGATGTCCGTTTCCGCCGCCTGCTGCTTGATCCGCGCGTCGTGCTCGGCCTTCATGCGCTCAATCGCCATCGTGTTCTCGGCCCGGATTCGCTCAATCTGAAGCATCGCCTCGGCCTTGCGAACTTCGTTGGCGAACTCAATTTCCGCCTTCTCGCGGGTCATCTGCATGTCCGCTTGCTTCATCTGTAGGTCCATCTGCGTCTTGGCCTGCTGCGCCTGCATATCCGCCTGAATCTTCATCATCTGCGGATCAGGCGGCGGCTGCTGCTGGGCGATCTTCTCCACCTCGGCCGCCATTTCCTGCACCACGGATTCCGGCAGAGGCGAGAACCGAAGCAGCTTCAGCAGAACCGGCGGCGGAACCTGTTTCACCAGCACCGGAAGCATAGGCTGCAAGGCCATCCACACCTCGCTTTTCTGGTTCGGCGACGTGGGCGCCTGGTCCACCACCACGTCAAATTCCGCCGTCTCACGCATGCCCAGCCATTGCACCGTTTCGGGCTTTCCGTCCGGGGCCGTAATCCGCATCACTTTGCCCGGCGGGATAAATTTGGCGATGAACACCATGAGCAAGCGGCCTTGCTCTTTGTGGTATTGCCGCAGGCTGTCGAACAGAGGCGCCAGCACCGCCTGAGATGCCTGCTTGCGCTGCGCCTCCAAGATGCCCGCCTGCTCGCGGTCCACGGTGCCCAGCAATTCGCGGTTTATGCCCGTCACATCGGGCATGGAGCCGATGGCGAACTGCAACAGCCGGTCAAACGACTGCGGGAACGGCGGGGCAGTTTTCGGCTGGATGCGCCCGCCAGACAGCGCGCCCATCTCCACCTCTACAACGCTGCCCGCCTTCGCGTATCGCTCCTCAAACCGGCGCACGTTCTCCACCGCGCCCTTCTCAATCAACAGGCCGGATTTGGCGTTGGTGTTGATGATGTGCAGCGACTGAGACAGCCACTTGTTGGCCCACATCTGCGGGTCTTTCACCGCCCGCACCAGCCCGTAAAACACCCGCTTGTTGCGGTCCCACCGGCCCGTGATGGCCTTGTAGGTCGGCCCGTAGCGGTCGGGGCATTCCGTCACTTCGGACACCTCGCCGCCGCACTCGAACACTTGGAACCATCGCTTTTCGGCCCGCTGCACGTGCTTCACGGCCTTGCGCGCGTCGCCCAACTTCTCGCCCAACGCCTCCCACTGCTTGGGCGTGATCGTCTCCATCTGGCCCGTCGCAGCGTTCAGCACATGCACCACCGGCCGCCGCTCGCACCATTGGAAATGCGTCACGGTCACATCGTCGGTGTTGCGGTTCGGGTCGTTGTCATCGTCGGCGTATTGGTCCCGCACGGGGTTCACCACCCGATGCCCCGGCGCGTCGGGAACGTCGCCCGTCGCCACCGTCGCCACGTCCGCAAACTCCGGCCAGCGCGACGCCACATATTCCGGGCTGAACTTCTGCCGCGACCACACATGGCTTGCATCGGCGAGGTTGCGCTTGCGGGCGTAGCGGTCCCATCCCATCTCAAACGGATCGCGCCGCTCGATCATGATTT
>Ga0208465_1000152_pt1 | contig 22313 bp, 14 predicted proteins | sample LakMenEpi31Aug10_FD_150749 | JGI IMG/M metagenome (GOLD analysis project Ga0208465, IMG submission 150749) | Freshwater microbial communities from Lake Mendota, WI - 31AUG2010 deep hole epilimnion (SPAdes) | ecosystem: Environmental > Aquatic > Freshwater > Lake > Epilimnion/Euphotic zone ...
GATAATGGAATAACTCCAGTTCCTTCTTGAAGATTTTGTAAAAATGCATCTAATTTAGGAGTAATATTTAGAATTTTATCGTCACTCCAGCCAACGATATCTAGAGCATAATCTCTTGTTCCGGGAGATTTTTTAGCAATAACTTTAAGACTTATTTCATCTACTATGAAGAAATTGTCTTGTGCTTGAACAGCTTTTAGCGTGGCGGCTTTATAAGAATCGTTGAACGATGGGCTAAAGTATCCATCGGAAAGTGAGTCTACGGTTTCTGGCGGTTTATGACTAAACCTTAATGATAATCTTCCACTGTCATTTTCTGGGTCTGTATATACTAATTTAATATAATTTAGTGGTGTTGTATCTTGTAGTTTAGATGTTAATACTCTACTTCCAGAAACAGATGTATTTCTTGCAAAATTACCAAGATCATCTAAAGAAGACTCCCAAACGCCTTGGGACTGTGGATAAATACCTAGATCTGTATCACTGGTTATTACCTCTACAGGAAGTATATTTCTTATTAATCTATTTCCTATGGCGTTTACTTCTGTGTAGAATCTTAGATAATTGCTATTTATAGCACCATCACCGCCGCTATTAGCAATTTCTATAGCAGATATTCTTATAGAATTAGTTGGATTTAAGGAAAAATTTTGAACCTGTGTTGATAGTGGAGATCCGTCAAAAGATAAATAACTATTATTAGAAGAATTAACAAAATCTAGTTTACAAGTATCTTCATAGCCCTTATCAAACCCTTGAGAAAATGGATCATCCAAACAATCTATTGCAAAATCTATATTTAAGGTATAGCCACTTGGCTCATTCATTAATGGGAAATTAGTATCCCAAGTATTTAGTTCAAGATTATTTATTTCTGGTTCTGAAATATATGTTGCAAAGTTTACATAGTCAGTATTATAATCAGCATCTCCCCTAAGAATAATATCTTTATATTTAATGATTAAGTTGCCAGAAGGATCTTCTAGCTTAATATTATGAAGTCTATATTGTGGAGGAATATCTGATGAATAGTTTGAAACTGGCGCGGCTGCGCGAATAAAAAGAAAACTTTCTTCTATGCTATTTGGCCTTGTGACCTCAAATTTATATCTAAAATCTCCCTTCGTAAGAATAGAAGATGGTTGAATATATGACTGTCTTTCGTCTGAGATTATTGAACCATTGCGAGTTGGTGTAACATAATCTCCAACGTAAACGCCCTCATCAATATTACTATATAGATTTGTGCTATTTAGGTTCTTATCTACAAAATAGCTATTATTTAAAGATGTTACTATATCTCTAATTGGGAATAGCTTTTGTGTTGATAAAAATCCGTTTAAGCCTTTTATTTTTTCTGTGTTACCACCAAACTTATCAACTTTTACATTCTTAAAAGAACTAACAGAAGTATTTTTAGAAGATAATGATAAAGAACATTTGGTCTTTGATCTAATTGCTCCAATACCAATATTTTTAGATATTAGATTTGCATTTAGTTTTGTTTTTGGCAAAACGTTTGCTTTGGCTTCATTTTTAGAAACTATTAATACTGATTTAGATACTTTTGGAATTATATTACCAACAAAGTTTACTTTTGATCTAATGTCATGCGAAACATTGATTCTACACTTAAGTCCAGAAGTAGACTTAATTTTAGATTCTTTTTTTGTTTCACAGTTTAAGCAAAATGTAGCCATTTATATAACGCCTGTCATATTTCCTTGTAGTCTTCCGCCCTCTACTACTTTGTAATTTTTGATCTTTTCCCCAACTTCTGTTAAAATCTCTTTTTTAATTTGTCCAGCTAAACTTGATAAGAATGTTCCACCAGACAAGTTAACGTTTATGTTAGTAGTATCTAATTTAATTTGGAATTTTGTATTTTGTAAATCCTTAATATTCTTGGTAAGATTTGTATTGAAATTATTTAGTCCATTAATTAGGTCTGATACTAGGGCTGGGTCTATGCTAACTCCTTGGCCGGTTGCAACTCCACCGTTTTGCAAATACTGTACTTTTCCACCATTATTGTAATATCTAACTGATCCACCCTTAGAAAGACCGGCAGAGTTTGCTCCACTATTAATAGCTCTTAATAACTGTAAATTATTTCCTCTATTTACAGCAGCACGATTAACAACAAATTCTCCGGGAGTTAACATTGCTGGAACGGTATCGGTTCCGCGAGGCACAAACATTCCATTATTTGCATACACGGTTCCACCTCTATACATTCCAGCAGCTATTCTTCCTCTTTGTTCTATATCTTGTATAATAAATTCACCCTTTTGCACATTAATTGAAGCTGTATTTAGCTCCATTTGTGCCATATCAACTCCAGCTTGACCAGTTTCCGCTAATACTCCACCAAGTTCTCTAATTGTTGCTCGTCTAGCTTCTTCTTCTGGTGTTGTTCCAGCAAGTGATCTTGCTGCTCCAGCATCAGTCACTCCTCTGGCTCCTAATGCGGCGCCAGCGGCCATTTCTAATAATCCTCCGGGACCACCAAGCTGCATTCCAAATATTTCTTGGACGCCAGCGGCTTGTTGTCTTTGTATGTTTTCAAATGCTCCAGCTAGTGCGGTCGCTCCAAATTGATTAATAAGATCTTGATTGCCGGTTGATATTGCTGCTGTAGCTCCTACCGCAGCCTGTTGCTCAAAGAACTTATCAATATCACCTTTAATTAATGATTCTAGAGACTCTTTTTCTAGTCTATTCTTTTCTTGAACAATCTTTAGTTCTTCTTGTTCTAGCTTGATTAATGATCTTATAGTATCAACTTGTTGCTTATATGCTTGTTGTAAATCTTTTTGGTTTTCTGCTGCTTGTACTCCACCAACACCCTCTAAGCCACCTTCCGTTCTTGATCTTTGCTCAAATCTTGCTGCTCCAGCAACCATCTCTACATTTCTTCTTCTTAATTCTGCTGCGCTTCCAGTTCTTAAACTAGATAGTCCAACTCTATCTCCTTGAGCATTAGATTTACCTAATATTACTGATCTTCTTTCAGCTTCGCTGACAGCCCTACCTCCAGCACCAGCTTGAATTTCTCTTCCTTCTAGATATAAATCTAAAGCCTCTTGTTGTGCTTGAACAAGGTTTCTTTCAGCGTCTATTCTTGTTTTAGTTAGATTTATTAGTACTTGTTCTGCTTTTTGTCTTTCTTGTGAAATTTTTACTATATCTTCAAGTTGCTTCTTACCAGCTTCAGTAATTTGATCACCAAAAGCAGAAAAATCACCAGTACTAATGAACTTATCTATATCTTCTGGATTTAATTTTAGATTATCTAATATAGATGTAAGATTTTTCTTTGCATCGCCCTCAAGACCAGAAGTTAACTCATCAATAAGAGCTTTCCTAACATCATCTGCGCTGTCAGCGTTTGACTGTCCAGCTTGTAGTCTTGCTTGTAGGTCAGATCTAACTTTAGAAAAAGACTTATTATAATTTTGTTGAACCTTAATAAATCCTTCTGTGTTTGCTCTAAACTTTTCTGGATTAACTCCCATTTTTTCTAAATTGCTTGCAACATCATCTATTGCGGCCTTGATATCTGCTGGATTCATTGCTTGGGCTGCGCTTCCAACAGCCTGAGATAAAAATTCTGCATTAGCAACAAATGTGTTTCCACCAACTTCTAATCCGGCAGCAAACCTGTCCATGCTAGCACTCATTGCGGTTGCTGTTGCGGTTGGCCCCCTTAAACCAAGATTCATGGCATCAAATGCAGCTTTAGCTCTAGCAACCTCTTTTTCGAGATTTTTCATCTCGTCATCAACTTGCCTTATTTCTTCTCTTAGTTGCTTTAATGCTTCTTCTGCTGCCTTTGCTCCCTCTTCATCTCCAGCACGACCTAACCTATTTACATCGCTGCTTAAAGTTTGTAATCTAGCTAATTTGTCTCCAGAAGTTCCAACTCCCAGTGCTTCATTTCTAATTTCTTCTGCTGTTTTTCCTCTAGCAAAACCAGATCTTATTGTAGCTGATCTTGCTGGAGATTCTAGAGCAAATGCTTCTGATTGGAATTTAGAAGCTTGACGAATTTGTTCTGCGCTTTGTTTTCCAAGGCGCTCGTTTCTTTGTGAAACGGATTCAACACCTCCAAAACTCAAGAATGATAAAATATTTCTTCCAACACCGCTAACTCCACCGCCTCTATTTTCAAGATTTTTTGTTGCAAAATCACTAGCGCGTTTTTCTTGATTGTTAGCTTCGTCTGTAGCCGCTCTAATTCTAGATAAAGCTTCTGACGCTGTTATTGTTCCATTTTCAAAATCCTGCATTGCACTGGTTGCTGTTTTTTGTGCTTGCTCAAGAGCTTTTTGCGTTTTAACAGCGCCAGCCTGAGATGCGGCCAGTGCCTCAATACTATTTAAAGTATTACCACCAAAGAATGTTCCAAGACCAATTGCAAATTTTTTAATTAATGGACCAACAACTGGAAGTTCACTTCCTAATTTCAACAATCCAGCCGTTGCCGCCCCAACAGCAATTCCATACGGTCCAAAAAATGCGCTCGCGGCTATAATCGATGAACCAAGACTATTTACAGCATCTGCCCCAGCGGCCTCTACAGCGTTTGATTTAGCTTTCTGAATATTGCCTTCTTGAATAGCTTTATTTGCTTTGTTTTGATAGTCAATGAACGAATCAACGACAGAAGTTATTCCAGTAAAAGCTAAACCTACACCTATTGCTATACCATTAAGTTTAGTTAGATTAGCTAAACCTTTACCAATAAGTCCACCAGCTTGTGCAGATGTAGAAGCTCCACTACCAATTACAGCCTTTGAAGGATTTTTTAATGTAGCACTAATACCTTTTGTAAATTGCGATCCAGTATTTCCGGCAAAACTCGCAGCAGACGATAATCCTTTACTAACTAATCCGGCTCCGGGTATTCTAGATAAAGCTTGACCACCAACACTTAAAGATTTACCAAGAAATCCTCCAGCCTTTTCTCCGACGCTCTTTGAACTACTAGCTATTCTACTAAAAGTAACATTTGGCATATTTAATCCAGCACTAAACCCTCTACCTATTTGAGATTGATTTATAGATGACCCAATTGATCCTAATCTATTTCCAATAGAACTTGCGCTTCTATTAACAAAAGATCCAGCCCTAAAAGCGCCTTTACCAAGCGGTCCTCCACCGCCAATTTGACCGCCGCCAGTTAATCCTCTTGTGGCATTTTGTAATATACCACCTATGCTTTTCGGTCCAGTTCCAAATAAGTCTTTTATATTTTTAAGACTAAGGCTAACACCAAAAGCTTCTAGAGCAAAGCCAACTGTTGTTATTGTAGAAACTAAACCAAGTAATTCATGAGCCATTCTGGTTGCGGCGCTAGCATTTTCATCAAGCGCAGGCAAGAAGCTTTGTAATAATCCAACCGTCATAGATGCCGCGAACATTTTATTAGCAGCAACATTTTCTACAAGAGATTTTTTCTGTTGATCATTGGTTTGAGCGACTTGTTGCGTTGTGGTATTTGATGCTTGTGTTGTTTTTACAAGAGCCTGTTGAGCATTCGATAGATTTCTAGCTTGTCTACTTAGTGTGTCAAATGGTATATAATCTCCACCAGCAGCAGACATAACTGGACCAGAACCGCTATATGCTGGTGCAGCGCCGCCGTTATTAAATCTATGTACTACTCCACCCTTAGCATATTTGCCAATTTTATTCATTCTGTTTAATGAACCATAACCAATGCTCTTAGCTGCACTTCTATTAATAACAAACTCTCCGGGTGTTAATAGTGCTGGTACAGTATCTGTTCCAACTCCTCCTCCAGTAGCAAATTTCCTCATTGCTCTTGGGCCTTTACCCCTAAGAGCGTCCATTGCGGGTTGTTTGCTTCCACCTTGGGTAAATATCATATTACCAAGTGGTATACCAAACAATTGACTTAGATATTCAGCAACTCCGGGTACTCTTTGTGATTTACTAATAATAGATAGTTTGCCCGGCTGTAATTGTCCAGACTTAATTGCTGTTTGAAGTTCTCTTCCGAATGCTGTTAATGGTGCAGATTTAATGTCACGAAGTCTAGCTGTTGGATCGCGGAAGTATTTATTTAACGCAGCAGATTGTTGACCAGAAGTTTTTGCTCGTCCATAAGCTTGATCACCAATGGTTCGCTTTAAAGTTCTATCTATGTCAATTGCGCCACCGCCAGCTTTTATTAATGCCGCAATAGCAGAGCTTGGACGAGGCATCATTGTTCCGGTTGCATTAACTATATCATCAATTAGCGGTGCTTTTGCTAAACCTCCAAACGCAAATTTTGATATCATTCCGCCAAAATGTTTTTTCTTACTAAAAGAACTCTTTAGTACTAGTGATTCTCTTTTTTTCTTTTCGTTTTCCGTTTCTGGTCTAACAAGATTATTTTGAACTGCTTCAAAAGCCAAAGCGTTAGATGCTTTTGTTTGAAATTTAGATGGAATAGATTGTGCTAAAGAAGATTTTGCATCTACATATTTTGAAGTTAAATTTTTATAGTCATCTTTTAAAACGTTTGATAAACCAGTTTCAAAGTCGAAAGCTCTTTGCGGTTCTGTTGAAAATGGTGAACCAGATAATACTTTAAGCGTATCTTCAAATAAATTTCCTCTACTAGCATCATTAATACCAATTAAGAATCTATTAATATCGTCTGGTGGTATGCGAGTCCTTGAGCCAGAAAGCCCTAAATCTAAAGCTAAAGCCTGTGCGGAGTTTTCAGCAACTTTTACAAGATTATCATCAATAATTCTACTAAATGAATTGTATGTCTGTCCAGATAGCCCTTCTCTTTGTAGAGTAAAACTTTTTTGAGATTTAATTGGATAATTATCTGATAATCTTAAGTTTTTAGGCAATTTATTTTCTATGTCTTGTCTTGAAACTTTGACTGAATTTGATGAATCAAATCCAACATTTTCTAAAATAGCTGCTCCTATTGTATTTTCATTAATTAATCCGCCATTAGCATAGCGATTTTCATTCATCGCTGCTAAATTACTAGCACCAAGTCTATTAACGCTGCTTTTTCTTATAACAAACTCTCCCGGCTGTAACATTGCTGGAACAGTATCCCTATTTCCAGAACCCGGAACCATTCCACCCCTTGCAAATTTATGTACTTTACCACCCTTATTGAATGTTCTTCCAGATGTTAGACCGCCACCAATACCTCCAATAAAACTACCAATTCCTCTTACTAATCTAACGGCGGTTAATGCTGCTAATAATGGTAACAGAGGTTTAACGGCATCTGCAACTTTGATAAGAGCAGATGCTAGTGTTAATGCAGTATTTGCCATTATCTGAAATGTGCTGGTTTCAGTAATGCTTCTTATTAACGCCAAGAACTCTTCTTTTACTTTTGTTATTCTAATTGCTAAGGCTTGTTGTGCCGTTGCGGCGTCTTGCGTTAAACTATTTCCAGCTTTATTTGCAACATTAAGTGCCTGTTGAGCAACAGAAAACTGTTGTAATAATGGTAATACTTTACCAATTTGTCGGAATCCACCAAGTTCTTCAGCAATTCTAATAAATGTAATATCGCCTTCACCAAGACCAGCAAGTGCGCCACTTAATCTTCTAACGGCTTCGAATGGCCCAACGAATTTACCCTCTAGATCAACAAGCTCAACACCAAACTGTTTTAAGAATTCAATTGTTTTTGGGCGTTGAATACGAGTAAATATTGTTCTTAAACCCGTACCAATACTTTCTGCACTTTCTCGCGTTGTTGCTCTTACGCTTGTAAATAATGCTAGTAGTTCATTCAAGTCTCCACCGGATGATTTAAAAACACCACCAGTTCGTCTAATAACATCAATTAAGTCACTAGCTTCTACGGCGAAAGCTCCAGCAACAGCATTAATTGATCCAAGCTGACTTTCAAGAGCGTCAACCCCTTTTCCAAACTGAGCAAGAATAGCAATAGCTCCCTCTGCCGTTTCTGATATACTATCAAAGTTCGGAGCGAGAGCGGCTTTGGCTAATGAATTAAGTGCTTTTTTAGTATCGTCAGCAGAAAGACCAGCTTGAGCCAATACAGTTGTTACTTCAAGTAAGTCACCAGAAGAAACACCTAAACTAGTAGAAAGATTGGTAATTTCATTGGTTAAATCTCTAAGACCACCAATGCTTTTACCAGTTACCTGAGAAATTTTGATTAACTGTCTTTCAAAGTCAATGGACGTTTGGACAGCATCAGCAAGGGTACTGGTAAATAGTCCAACAGCCCTTGTTGCTATAGAAAAAGCAGCAAAGCGCCTAACAGATACAGCAAATGCACGACCCATCCTTTCCGCAGCCGAAGTTGCGTTATTGGTGTTACGTGTTAATTGCTGTATCTGTCTTTGAGCTTGTTGAACGCCTTGAACCTGTACATTAACCTGTACATTATTTAATTGATTCTGTATTTGGCGAACAACTTGAGCTACATTATTTGGCGCTTGTAGTTGTAATTGAGCGGTAAGAACAAATCTTGACATATTTGCCTTTACTGGTTAAAACCGCCCACTATCAGTTACTTTCCGAGACTTTTGCCTTTTTTGGTCTTCCTACTTTACTATCCTCTGATTGTGATGATTCCTCATTTTCTGTAACATATGTCACAGTTGGTATATAGTTACCAAATTCGTCTAGGGGATTACCATCTTTATCTACACGTTTTCCTTCTTCATTAATATAATACCCATTTTTATCAATTTTTCTTCCTTCAAGATCTACGGTTTCTCCCTTGTTATTTACTAGGGATAAATCTTCATTGACAAAGTTAAACATTTTAAGGAACTTATTCTCTGGTAATTTAGCCTCAAAATCCTTGTCAACAGAATAAAGCATTGATGCTAGAGCCGAGGCAGCAGCAAATCCAAGATCGCTGTCAGCATTTTCTCTATATTCTTCTAAAGAATTATATAATTTAGAGCCATTTTCACGAAATGTACAGTTGGCAACCAAGAAATCAAACCTAGCATTATCAGAAATTGCCTCCGCTGTATTTTGCTCTAAGCTCATTTTTTCAGCTATTAAGTCTCTTAATTCATTTCTCTTGACTCTCATTTTAATAGCTATTTCTTTTCCTTCAGAAGCTTTTAGCTTTTTATGGCCAGCACTTCCGACATATAGGGACTTTTCTAGATCACTAATTTCTTGAATAATTTTTCTTTGTTCTTCATCCTTTCCATCGTCCCATATTCCCTGCTCTTTCATGAACTTTTCAAGTTCTTTCTTGGTCATAATTCCATCACGAACACAATCGGTCCAAGCTTTGGCGCCAACTCTTTGTGCTTGTGAAAGAACAGCGTTATTGGGCTTCTTAATTAGAAGTGTGACCTTTTCTTCTTTGTCACCATTATTTACTGTTACTTCTACGGTCTTTTCCTTGTCTTTAATCATGTTATCCTCCTTTTAATTCTTTGGTTGTTGTATTACTGGCATTTTAATAGAATATTTTAACCACTCTACATCATATTGAGATAATTCTGCATCAATATTTCTAGCTTGATTATTTCCTTTGTCTAGAATTTCAGACCTTATTTTTTCATATAGTGCCTTGAAAGCCTTTTTTTGATCAGAAGATAATGAATTATTACTATCATCCCATAAAAATCCAAAGTTTTCTTCTACGCTACTTAGTGCGCCAATCATTGTGGTCTGAATTTTTTTTCTTAATATTTTGCTAAGTCTATCTTTTGAATCTGCTTTATATTTTTCTTCTCTTATTTTTTTATAATCCATTATCGTCCTCCTCTTACTTTATTCCTAAAGGCATTTGTTTGGTCCATTTGAATTTGTAATCTTTGGTCTGGCAAATTGTGATCTTGTACTATGCCAGCTTGTTTAATAAAATTTTCCCTTTGTTTTTTAATCATCATAGAATGAACGCTATTTGCTTTATTAATTTGTTCTGCGTGTTCATCGCTTTGTGCTACTACGAATACCTCGCTAGCATTTTTAATCTTCTCATTTTTTACTAAACCGTCTACTTCTTTTTCTGCGTTTTCTTTCTCTCGTTTTTGGGCCTGTATTATAAACCATCCATCTAACATATCGTCATCTTCTATAACATCTTTACTTGGGCAGTCCATTGATTCTTGTATGTTGTCATACATTTGCGACCATATAATTAGATTTTTTTGATTATATGTTAGTTCAGAATTTTCCTCATTCATGAAAAGTTTTATTTTAGCATTATCACGTATTGTCCACAAAGATTTCCAAGGCTCATTTCTAGCTAAATCTCTTGAAATAGAATCGGCCAAAAAAGAAGATTGCCATTCATCTATTATATAAGACAAAGAGACTTGAGCAAAATCATATAAGATATTATCTTTATAAGTTGTATTTTTGATTAGCCAAGAAATTTTGTCTGCTGTTGCTATTCCCTCTCTTGTATTTTGCATGTATGAATTTTTTTTATTAACATAATTTATAAGTTGCTTTTCAATTGCTCTAATATATAATCTTATCTGTGAGGCTTTTTTCTTATCATTTCTAGCATTGTATATTTCAACTTTAAGCTTTTCTATGTCTTTTTTTATGCTTTCTATTTTTTTATCGTCGTGTGGCGTCCACAAATCTTGCTCAAACATCCATTCAAGCATTTCATCTTCGGACATTATTTCGTCAATATATGCCTGCTTATAACTTTCATCATATATTTCACAAGCCTCTATGCATTGGTCTATTGTTGGCGGTTTTACTATAAATTTTTGATTTTCTATATTTATATGCGTGTTTCCAGATCGTATCTTAAAAATTAAAAGCTCCCGCTCATGTTGTTTCATAAAAACCTCATGATGGGAGCTTTATTGTGTTTCCTTTAAAATCCTAATAAATTATTGAATTATATATCAATCTTCGCCATATCTTGCACCGGTTGGTTGTGGAATTGTGGCTGATCCGCTTAGTAGGTTTGCCGATGTTACACCGGTTCCAACAATTGGTGGAACAACAACAAGTTCATTGTAACCAACGAATGAATATGTTGATGTTGCATTTCCACCGCCAGCATCTCCACCGCCATATGTTACTGAAGAAAGTCTATTTTTCTTTCCTAGATAGAATCCAGTACCGTCAGTTAGTCTAACAAGTATTGGTTCTTCTCTAGTGTTATTGCCAGATGGATGTGGTGTATCTGATGGAACGGTTACAGCGAATAGTGCTGGATCACCCTCTTCCATAGCATTGATGAAGTCTCCAGAAACTGAAATAACTTCAAATTCTGAAGTAACTTCTACTGGATAATTTGGAGCGCGATAGTATGGTAACTTTTTACCAAGCTCTAAAATATCTTCTCTTCCAAGATCTGTGCTAATTGTTATGCTTTGGATGTGTGCTTTTGGACATTTTTTCTCTGCGTCCCAATTATTTCCAACACCAGTTCCAGCAACGCCATAAATACTAGAAGGTATTATGCATTTTTGCATATCGATATTTTCGCGTCTTTGTATTCCACCAAGTTTTGTGGAAGAATCAAGATTTTGTGGATAATCTGGATTACCGGTTGTTGCATTTGGTCTTCTAAAATATAGTGATGTTGCTGCTGTAATACCAGTTGCTTCTGTATTTATTAACCATTGTTTGCTATTTCCAACTAATGTTACTGATTCGGTGCAATTTCCGTCTGTTGGTAGAGTATATGAAACATTATTTAAATACATCCCGCTCATGTATACTTGAACTGGAGCAACTCCGCTTACAGAATTTCTATCATCTGCATAAATTCCTAATACAACTGAGCATTTGTTTTTTGCTCTAGCAACTAGGGTATGATCATCTAATGCATCAGAATAAGTGCCAGTTGGAAGTGTAGCTAATCTATATAGTAAGGGATAGCCATCGAGAACCTTTTCTATTGTTACTTCAATGTCTGGTACGCCTTCAATATTTTCATAAATTTCAATCTGACCTAATTCAAAGACTTGTTCTAGATTAAATGTTGTGTTAATGCCAACGCTTTGTACACCGTGAACTTCTCTGAAACCATTGGTTTCTAGTTCTGTACCCATAGCGACAGCTTGGCAGGCATAAAATATTCTATTATTTGCCATTATATTGTCTCTCCTGTTAAAGTGATAATGCTATTTGTATATACACAAAATTATATTGGATATTCTATTATTTCGACGGTTAACCTTACTATGCCAGCATAGAAATTGGAGTTAATTAAGTCCATAGCTTGAACTGTAGAGTTTTTAAGCCACATTGAGCCTCTGTTGTATTTAGTAATTAATTCTGGATATCTTAATGCTCCAGAAACCGGTGTGCCAAACGCATTGATTGGGAATTCATTGCCAGAAGCCACCAAATTACTATCAAACATATACACCTTTTTGTCGTTTTGTAAAGATATAATATCTACTAATTTATTTCTAGTAAATTCGTCTTCTGCTAAACAATGAAATATTATATCAGTATCTACGATTTGGCCTCCACCAAGCTGATAACCTTTTAGCGATCTTCTTGGTACAATTTCTACCGCAACCGCTGGTAGCTGAACTCTGGATTCTGCTGGCAATGTAAATTCGTTATTTGCTGGCTGAAGATCTAGTGTTCTATACTGTATTTCTCTTAGCCACGGAAGACTATTGGCATATATAATATTAACATATTTATAGCTATATTCGGCTTTTACTACTGATCCTGTTGGTATGGGATTATTAAAAATCACCCTACCATTGTAGTAATCTATTTTATACTCGTATTGTCCACTTGTCGTTGTTGGGTAAAATGAATTTCCAACGTAAATCCCGGATATTCCCGGTTTAGCGTTATTTGTTCCAACTATCGGTTGTGGATTATATGATATGCCACTTTGCCAAACCCAATTCTTTCTAAATGATTCCCAGCATCGTCCAGCTTTATAATTAGAATCTTTAGATAGTTTTAATACGCTATAATTGCCACTTTCTGGAGAAAGCTCATCAAGAGTAACATTAAAATAGTTACCCTTTTCTAATAAAGCCCAATCTATAAATTCAACTATATTGTCCTGTATCTCATTATTGAGAGTGGTGGAAAATATATTATCAAAGCCTTTTAGATTTAAATAGTCTGTCATTTTAAGTATTTAATAAAAATGTCTGTGACTTCTTTTTCTTGCTCTGAACCAATTAATGCTCTTGTTATAAAGTTATTATCTTTTGTTCCAGAAAATTCTGGAGGAACTCTAAATGATCCTTGCTTTACCATGTTTCCGAGATTAGATCTTCCTATTCCGGTTTGTGGGTTATATTGATAATTAGCAACAATTGTGCTATCGCCCTTTAGTAGTAACCAGTTTAACCAGTGTAAATCTGTTGAGTTATATACAACGTGGCCTTCTGGAAGTGATAATAGATTATTAAAATCGGATGGTTGAACATATACCTCAAATCCACCAACGAACTTCTCATTGTATCTTATAAATTTAAATGAAATTGTGTTTAATAATGAAGATATAATTGTATTTACTATAACGGAAGTATTAGATGCTATTCCAAATTGCCCCTTTAAAGAGTTAGCTTCTTGAGAAACTAATGATTTAACCTCCGGTTGAGAAACTATCCAAGATGGTATTCTTTTTCTTATATCTGAAATAATATTTGATTGATTTTTTATTATTCTTTTATTTACTTCTTCTGCTATAGCTGAATTTATGTTTTTTTCAATAGTGCTTACATCTTCAAGTATTCTTAGTGAGATGCTCATTATATTCTTTTCCACAAGCATGAAAAATATCTATTTTGTCTTAATCCCATTGGGGAATGTTCGCCGTATCTTTCAAATCTAAATTCTTTTAATTGTTTTATTCCTTCGTGTACAATAAGTGCTTTAGCTTGTAATACTTTTGTTAAATCAGACATAAAACCAATTGTTTGTATTGATCCGTCTGGAACCTTTATTGTGTCTGTAACATTCGTCCATTGTCTTGGATCCCAATAAACTTTTAACTTAATTGGTGTTAAAACTTCTACCTCTTTAATTATTTTTTGTGATCTTTCATAGTCGCCACCACGATTTCTATGAGCATTAATAGATCCTTTTTCTGGTATGTTATTATTCGGAATAGTAACTATTTCTTCTATTTTATTAATAGAAACTAATTGGCAGTTTACACCAAAAATATCAAAGGTTGAATCTATAACATCATAATATTTTTCGAAAACGCTTTCTGGAACTATAATTGGCATTATATCCACCCTAGTTCTTCTATTGTTAAAGCTTCTTTTGTTTCGTAAACTCTTTGCGCGTAAGTTTTGCTTAATAAAGTTCTTGCTTGTCCATATTGTAGCATTAAAGATGTTAAGTCTTGTAGATTAAGTGCGTGAGAATTTCCCTCTGTGTCAATAATAAAGATGTCTTCTGTTATTCCTAGTTCGGCAGCTTCTTTCGAAAGAGTGAATATTCCTGTTAATAATGTTATATCTTCAGTATTTAATCCAAGCTTCCACCCGTAGGGCGTTTCCCAGCCTTGGTTTATAACATTTTTCCACCAAATATCTATTTCTTGTAACTTTTTAAGTTTTGCACTTTCCAATGGCCATCCAGCTAGAACATAAAAAATTTGAGTAGCCTGTTCTTCTGTTGGCTGTTCTATGTATGTAATAATATATTGTTTTGACTCTGGATCAAATTGTATTCCACTTATGGGTAAAATTTGATTTATTTTTTCGTGTAGATAATTTAGCATTTAGCATCTCCACTCTGCTTGTATACCACCAAAATCAGTAGTATTATTAGAACTAAATACGTTTGCAACACCGGCAGAAACATACTCCACAGGATAATATTCATTAAATCCAGCCGATGGGTCATCAATATAAAAACTCACTAATTGAATCTGGGAGCCGTTATCTGTTGAAACTTTTTGGATAATACTGTCAGAACTTGGAGTATTAACACTATTTTTTGCTATTCCTAAAGAATATGATATTGACATATAATTACCTTATTATAAGTGAGTGATAAATTCCTGCGGCTACTGAGGAAACATTGCTTAGTGGAACTAGTGTTGGAACTTGTTTAGTTGATGCATCATTTAATCCTAATTGACCATAAGAATTATTTCCCCATGCGTATAAGTCGCCATTGGTTTTTATAGCATAACTACTCCATCCTTTTGCTGCTATTTTAGCAACGCCCGTCATAATAGAAATAAAAACATTGCTAGAAAGAGTGCTATTATTACCAAGTTGATAAAATTGATTTCTTCCACATGCCCATAATTCTCCCGTATTATCTAATAGTAGCGTATGAGATGTTCCGCAGGCGGCTTGTACAAAAAATCGTGATGGAAAAGGCGTTGCTGTATATACAGATAAGTTTTGTAGAATTATATAATTATTACTAGTAGCATTGTTAAAAAAGCCATACCCTAGTTCTCCATACGTATTATTTCCACCCCAAGAAAGAACTTTTCCAGTGTCTGTTAACAATATAGTATGATTTGGTCCAGCAAAAACTTTTACAGGTGTTCCTGCTCCAATTGGCATGTATGAAGATAAATTATTTGGACCAATAACAGAACCTCCAGAAATTACATTAGGAAATATTTTCAAATTATTACTATTTCCCCATCCCCAAAGTGTTCCATCGTTTTTTATTCCAATAGTATGGAATTGACCAGCGGCTACATCAGACCAAAGTTCTGTTATATTTTGTACAAGAGCTAGATTATATGTAGTGGCTGGATTGTTTAATCCTAATTGATAATTATCGTTTCTTCCACATGCCAATAGAATATCGTCACTTTTAATTAAAAATAAGTTTTCATTTCCACAAATAATCTTTTTACAATTAATTGTTTCTAATTGTGGAGAAGATGCTGTAGTTGTGTTTCCAGTACTTAATTGTCCATATTCATTTCTACCCCAAGTATAAAGAGTTTTATTAGCGTCGTTTAGTATGGCAGCAGAAAAATAATCCCCAGCAGCAACTTGAAACCAATTCAAAGCGCTAATTGATGTATAAATAGTTCTTTGTAAAACTCCAGTGCCATTGCCAAGTTGTTCACTATCATCTTGGCCGGTTGAGTATAAATTATTTAACGATGGAGCTAAAGTTGTTGTGGTTGTAGTAGTGGTTGTTGTTCCCGGCCCAACAGTTGTTGTGGTTGTTGTTGTTGTGGTAGTGGTTGTTGCGGTAATAGATCCATCTCCAGCGTATACTAATCCAGCTTTTACATCAATATTTTCTTTATATTCTGGAATATCTGCTCCACCATAAACAAGATTAATAGCCGACTTAATATTTCTAACTGGTCGCCAAGAATTTGTAGAATATGTCCAGCTATAATTTCCAACATCTGCTTTTAATCGCTTAGAAACTCTATTATGAGCGTTCCAAACAAATCTATTAGAGCTACTATCTTCTGTGGTTGATGAGCTTGTTGTTCTAATAGTTCCTAAATATCTTTTTGTTAAATCAGAAGCTTTGCATAGAACGCCATCTTTTAGTGTTAGATTTTCTGATCTAGTATTGCTATTTGTCCAAGCGGCACCAAGCTGAATAACAAGATTGCCACCATCTAAATATCCAAATATATCATAATTTGTGCTACTACCAAGAGCAGATAATGTTATAGATTTTTGCGTAAAAGATACACTTTGCCAAGTTGATCCATTGTATAAAGCAATTTTATTAGAAGTCGATGATAATGGACCGTAATAAACTATTGATTTTCCAACTTGGTCTGATGTTGAAACTGGGACTCCGCTTTCTAGTGTTAATCTTCCTTGAACAATATCTGATGTTGCTTGGGTTGTAATTGAAGAAACAATGCCAGAAACCGTAGTTATGTCGGCTCTTAAAACGCCAGAAACAGCATCTATCTTAGTATTTAATGCGCCAGAAACTGTAGTTATATTAGTAATCGCTGTAAAGATTTTGTTATTTAGTATACCAGAAACATTAACTAATTCTGGAAGATCTTCAAGCGTTAACTGTCTAAAAGATGGATATCCGGGAGAACACGGTGGTGTGCATCCGCTTGGAGGTCCAGCAAATACAAAGCCTGCATTTTGCTTTTTAAATAAAATATATTGATTAGCGACACCGCTTAATGCTAGAACAGCATTTGAGCCAGTTAGTTCTCCAAGCAATGAATTATCGTAAGCATATTGATCTAGTCTATTTTTTTCGTAGTGAGTTGTTTGTCTTCCGCCCAAATAATCGTTTTGTGGTGGAAAATATATACCAGAAGATCCAACTATTATTCCAGAAGTTTTTATTAAAGATGAATCTGCCGAACCACCAAGATCTATACCGTATTCTGGATTAGACTTATTTATTCCTAAATATCCATTTTCATCATCCCACACAAGAGCATAATCACAATTTAGAGTATTAGAAGATTTCCAATATGCTAAACCGCTAGCTTGTGGAACATTTAGTCCAGATAATCCAGAGCCAGTATGAACAGAGTGCGTAGCTGGATATGTTACATAAACTTCTTTAACGCCTTCATTAAAACTTATCTTAGCGTTATTGTTGCTGCTTCTAAATGGGAATCGTTTAATAGAGAATCCACTTATTCCACTATTGAATATTCCAGAACCAACTTCGTAGGCGGTTCCATTAGTAGCGGCATAAAACAATAAATTATTATTATTGTAAGCTGAAGAAAATGAACTAAATCCCTGTGCTGCGCCGACTAAGGAAAAATCGCCAGTACCTATTGTGTAGGTAGTTTCTTTTATTCTGTCAGAAAGATATACAATATCTGCCATGTGTTTCTCTCCTATTAGTTAATGATTGTTGGAGGAACACCGCTTGTAGCGCCCTTGCTTCTTCCAAAAACAACAAGATCGTTTACCTTGGCATCAACATAATTACCTTCTGAATTTAGAACGTAAAAGGTTATGCTTCTTAATGTTGTTGCGTCATCACCAATTCTTTTTACAAGACCAACTACGTTTCTATCAAAATCTTCACCTTCGTCATTATCATTTCTAGCATTACTAGAGCCAATAGCTACATAGTTATTATTTTCTAAAACGCCAGAAACGAAAGTTATCTTAAATTTGCCGGGACTTCCAGAAACTCTTTCGATTTGCTTAACATTAAAAGAATCTCTTACTTCGATATTTCCACTGCCACTAAAATTAATCCATGCTCTTGCTGTGCCTTTTGCTGAATCAAAGCTTGAATTATCAGAGTTAAATACTACTTTTGTTTGTGATCCAAGCTTAACATTTTCAGCTATGCCAGAAAGATGCTCAAAACTAATTCCTCTATTGTTACTGCTAACTAATGTTGAGCCACTAGAATTAATCCAGTTATTTTTAAGTCCAAGATTATTCTCCATAGCTCTGGAGCCATTTATATTAAGATATTGGGTGTGTGGATCTCCAAAAGCTAGATTGGCTAATGAATTATGTTGTACTCCAGTTGCTCCGGGATATGCTTCATATTGAACAGATCCTCCAGCGTTTGGAAAAATAATACCAGATTCAGCCACAAATGAGCCAAATTGACCATTTCTTATTTTTGCTCTTACATTACTTCCAGTAAATGGAGTTGTGGCATCAAAGTTGCCACTAGCAACAATTTGATTAATAGAATCAACTATATCTTCCATATTATGCCTAACATCATAAGCTGATATAAGTCCAGCATTATTGTCAGACAATTCTGATTGAATATTAGCTTTAATTTGGTCTTTTGATAATATAGACATTTAATCCTCCATTAGTATGTAAAATATCCGCCCCTAGAGTCATATTGATTGTATGATCTACTTGCAAATTCACTTCCGGGGCTATATGGACCAAGTATTGCTTGTCCAGTATCTCCAGTAAATTTATAATCATTGGCCATAGATTCGTATTTACCACATATATCATTATATAAAACAGATAATGTGGATGTTACGCCTCTTAAGTCTATAGAAGAAGGACCATCTTTTATAGATATGGCATTTCCAGCCTCTGTTTTTATCTCACTACCTATAATAATACACGCTGTTTTAAGAGAAACTAGATTAATGAAGGCATTGTCTCTTGTGGCTGAAAGCGTGGGATCTGGATCTAAAATCCCCCCATAAATATCAATATTATATATATTTTTAAAATCTAGCTCCATAGAAACAAGCTGGGATGCCACTAGGATTGTTGTTTCTAGCCTAGAATCTGAATATCTGTATTTAGATGAGTCTGTATCATCTATTATATGTCTAACGATTATTGCTATTTCATTTTGCCAAGACATAATATATCCTTTTTATGAAAATACTAACTAATTATACACTTGTTTTTATTAATTCTTATGCGGTTAAACTGTTGAAAGTCCATCCCCAACACTATTAGCATTTACGCAAGTTGGGGAATTATTAGATTGAGTAGCGTATAGCCAATATCCACTATTAGTTCCATTGCCTTTATAGAAAGCTGCCTTGTACCATTCGTCTCTAGTAGGAATCCAATATGCCGCATTACTATTTTTAGCTACTCTATTAAGACCATTCATTGTGTATGCACCAGTTTCTGTTGTGGTATTATTTTGTAGACCTGTTGGCTTACCATTATGCAACCAATTGCAATATCTTGCGGCCCTCAACCAAGTTATATATATAACTGGTTTTCTGTGCATATTGGCTTTAACGCTATAACTATAGTTTCCATTAGATCCAGATCTTGAGATACCACCACCAACAGTATCATTCATGCCAGTACTATATAAACTATAAGTATCAGTTTTTGCTATACTATTTAAAAATTCTGCATATTCACTATTAGTAATCTCATATTTATTTATTAAATAATTATAAGATACACTGCCAAATCCATTAGTATTAGCAGCATTGTTTATATCTCCAACTGTAACAAAAGAATTTAAACCCAATGGATTTGACATACTTGCAATACGAAATCCAACAAGACTGCTTGCATTATTTACACCAATAACATTTACTGAATCGCTAACACTAGAACTCAAGCTGGTAACAGGATTAGCGTAGTTTCCTCCGTATATTCGCGTACTATTGTCTATTAATGGAGGATCACACAATTCAGAAACATTACCATTTTGGTCATATGTACCATAGTAACTGGTTCGTCCGTTTGTGCCTACCGTTGTAATATTTGGACCTCCACCCCACACGGCGCAATTATTAAAATTAGCCGAACTTTGTAACGGTGGTAAAGTGGTGGTAGTGCTGGTAGTAGTGGTTGTTGTAGTGGTTGTTGTAGTGGTTGTGGTTGTCGTTGTGGTTGTTGTAGAAATTATTTCTAAAATAGAAATTGTTACTGCACAAAAACCAGTACTAGTATTAAAAGGTGAAGACTGAATCCCATTGGAAAATACTGCTGGAAAATTATTTTTTATACCTAATAAAGTAAATTTAAGTACTGCCACTTCTCCTTCTCCTAAAAGTCCAGCATGAATAGCGGCTGTTGGAAAATAGCTATTATATGTATATCCATAGTTATTATCTCCACTAATAGCATCTCCATAATTACCAGTTACAACGCCGGTAAAATATGATCCATAATTTGTCAATGATTGTATACCCCTATTAGGATTAGTATTAAAAACAAGAAATGATGCATTACATGGTGATAAAGTTGTTGTAGTAGTGGTGGTAGTGGTTGTTGGACAACAAATTGAAGTACTGAACTCTCCATCAAAATAAACCCACGGACCAACAAGGAGTGGTTCTGCTGATATGTTTAAATCGATAGATAATGCTCTAATTCTAAAAGAAAATGGTCCAGTATAACTATAATTTATATTTGCTGTCTTATCTCTTATATAAAATGTTATTTCAAATTTGCCACTTGCATCAAATGGATAAATTGATATATCAATACCTTGGCCATCAACATACCTTATCGGATCTCCCTCTGGTATAGAAGTATCAAACATATCAATTTCATAATGAGTTGTGCATCCAAAATATGTTCCCGGATCTATTTCAGATTCGTACCATGTTAGTTTAACTCTAGCTAAATTATTAGTATTATCATTTTCAACCTGTTGACCATCAATAAGTATTTGCGAACAAGGTGTGCCACATGTAGCAACTAAGTCAACTGGAGAAATTAAACAAGCTGGGTCTAGTGTTGTAGTGGTTGTTGTGGTTGTTGTCGTAGTCGTTGTTGTAGTAGTTGGTTCTTCGGTAGTTGTTGTAGGAGAATAAGTATAAAGCTTAATAGCGCATGATGGAGAATCTTTAGAAAGAGATTGTATATATGTATTATTTGATGAAATATATGCTACGGTAGATGGAAAATTGTTTTTTGTGCCTAAAAAATTAAAATATATAAAACCAGTTTCTCCCGGCTTAAGTAATCCTGCATGAACAACAGCAACGCTAAAATCACTTTCAAGTGCATATCCATATTCATTATCGCCATATATAACATCTAAATCTCTTGCAACCATAGAGTTAGCCATTGCGTTATCAACTATCGCAACAACATTTCCTGCAATATAAGAATTTTCAGCTATGGTAATACCATACAAAGTAGTTTTACTATTAGCTAAAAAGCTAGAAAAACTACATAATATTGGATTTGGGGTAGTTGTTGTTGTAGACGGCGGTGGTTGTGTGGTTGTTACAATGCAGTTACAAAATGGGGTACTTAAATTATAAACTATATTTTTAGGAGTAAATCTTCCAAGAACGTCTTGCATAGAAACGGTAACGCTATATGAGGTTTTGCAAATATTAGGTTCTTCCAATGAGAAATATAGCTCATTGTTTAGTATTTTAAAAAACTGTGCATCACTACCTAATAGCTTTAATATGTAGGAGCCGCATCCATCATTAGATATATTTATAGTTGCTACTTTTCTCATGAGAATCTATAATCTCCTACGGGCGCTTGGCATGTGTTATTATCGTATAGAAGTACGGACCCTATTGTATCTGTTAACGACCCACCATACGGAGAATACTCTGCATAATCTACTACCATAGAAAGAATTGTTCCGCTACTGTCGATAGAATCAACATATATATGACCAACTGAAGGAGTAGCTAAAGCATTGACTCCATCTTCTTGAGAGGTAAAATCAATAATAATATAGTCTCCAATGCTATACCCAACGCCGCCATCAATAATATTTATTCCAGATACTGAATATAAATTTCTTAGTTTAGGTATTGCGTTGCAAGTGTTGCTTATGTTTCTTCCGTAATAAATTTCTGATGTATAATCAAGCGTACTACTCCACACTCCATATCTATCTGGTAAAATATTGAACACTGGCTCTAATATAGCATTTACTCCGGTTGTTGGTGGATTAATTTGTGCAAAGTTATCAAATGTAATTATTGGGTTTTGTGGCTCGTTGCTATCAACATAAAT
>Ga0208465_1000157_pt1 | contig 21965 bp, 20 predicted proteins | sample LakMenEpi31Aug10_FD_150749 | JGI IMG/M metagenome (GOLD analysis project Ga0208465, IMG submission 150749) | Freshwater microbial communities from Lake Mendota, WI - 31AUG2010 deep hole epilimnion (SPAdes) | ecosystem: Environmental > Aquatic > Freshwater > Lake > Epilimnion/Euphotic zone ...
CAGCATCTATGAAAAGAGGGTCAACCTATTGCTATATAAGGATTACAGCTAATTCTATAAAAAATAAAGGAAAAGTCATTATAAATGACGATCGCGATCGATCTAGAGATGAACCTCAAAAATTACTCTATTACTACTTGACAATATATCGAATAAAGATATAAAATTAGTAATAATCAATACTTTAGGTTTATCAAATGAAAAAAGTTGTAAAAGAAATGAAGAGGGGTACTTACAGACGACTTGATAACGATTCTCCTAAGTCGTTTTACCAATTCTGTATGACCGAAGACGAAAAAAAGGAACTTTACGATATTTCTTGCGAGATGGGTATTACTATGGCTGCTGTACTTCGTATTGGTATTGAGTTGGTTAAGAAGGAGCGGAAGACTAATTAGTTTAATGTAGTAAGGAATCGAAGATAATGATCGTTAAAGTTTCTCTAGATCTGAAAACAAAGCTTTCTAACAAACCCGATAGAAATACTAAAGAAGGTCAAGATCTGATTGGAGCGATCGTAAACAGATTAACACCTACTGAAGTAACGATCGCAGAATTAGCTTCCTATATTATTGACGGCTATAGTTGGTCCCCTTCGGTGTGTTCTCAAAAAAAGACGGTTGAATACTTTGTGTTCTCTCGTTTATTAGCTATGGACTTTGATAATAAAAGATCAGTTATTACTCCAGAGCAAGTTAAAACTCGTTTAGAAGAGTATGGTATTGACTGGAAATTTTTTCATACTTCTTTTAGCGATACTCCCGAAACAAGAAAATTTCGTGTTGTTTTCGATTCTGGTAGACATCTAGATAAAACAGAAACTCTAAACTATCTGAATAGATTACACGTTTTGTTTCCTGAAGCAGATTTAACTTCAAATCGTCTCGTTCAGTTCTATTTTGGAGGTCGTGAATTATTGTTTGAGGATTTTGACTCGACGCCTTTGAATTACGATTTATTAAAGAGTGCTGCTGATAGTGAAGCGGCTAAAAATTGTAGTCCTAGCGCTGCTAAGAATGCTATAAATCGTAAAACCCGTCTTAAAATATCCGAAAACGAATACTTACTTTTTATCGAGGGTGAGAAAGCTACTTACGATATAATCTCCAAACCTGACTTTAATCGATTGTGCGATCGCGTTGTCTTAATTAAAGCTTTACGAGATGGTGTACCTGAGTCTACAGAACAATACGAAATAGGAGATCGTCTATCTTATCCCGATCTTTTCACTGCTATCACCAATCTCTTGCCTTTTGAGGGTGGTCTTAAACAGGCTGAGCGTTGGATGGTCGCTGACGGGCGTTACGAATCGAAACATTACAGGATCTTCAACTCACTGCGTAAGCACCCTGACTATTTTCCCGCTAATTTATGTTATAGTCCTTTTATAAAGGATCACCGGTATTCTAACGCCGCTACGGCTTATAAAAACGAGGGTAAAGCTGTGAAGATTCCAAATGTTAAACTTTCCGCCTACACAGTAGAAGAGGCCGACAAAATCATGACGGCGGCGTTCTACGATGCTGTTGATCGTAAAGATAACAGCGTGACAGTTCTTAAATTCGCTACAGGACAAGGCAAGACTCGTATGCAAGCTGAAATTTATAAACAGTACGAACGCCAAGGTGTAGCTTTATTCTGTGGTTTTACCACACACAAGTTAAAAGACGAATTTATTAATAAATACTTAGGTGAGACAGAAACGCTCTCTGCGGTAGTTACTCCTGAACAACCTCCTAATATACCTGGTAATATTGACGAACTTTATAACGTAGGCGCGTATATCAAAGCTCAAGCCGCTATAAAGGCTCTAAAAAGAAAAACTAAGGATACTGATCTTAAAGAGCAACTACTGTCCTACGAAAGAAGAAATGCTGAGGCGTACGGTACCCAAACACGATCTATTATTGGAACTACTCGTAAAGCTCTAACGAAGAACGCTCGTACGAATCGATATCCGTTTGGTCATTGTAAACTTTTTATTTTTGACGAGGATATCATTTCCGAATTGTTACCTACTTATTATATCACTCGTGAAGATCTTAACGTTCTTCGTTCGTTAGTTAGAAGAGAACAGAACGATAACCTGACTAGATCAGTCGAACCTGTTATTTCGTACTATTTAGAAGTTATTGAGAAGGAAGCCTATATAATACAGGATATGCCACACTTTGTTATTTCTGACAAAGCTAATTTATTACTAACAACTATAGTGGCAGATAATTCTAATCGTTTTGACGGTAATATTTTAGACGTTTTTCGTTTACGTGGAAAGTTTTGCTTAGACACGAACGATCTTGGTAAACTTAACTTCGTTGGTAAAAAAGAATTACCTAGCGATCGCCAATATATAATTCTTTCAGCTACCGCTGATGAAAATATTTACAGATATCTTATTGACGAGGATAGACTAAACTTCGTGGATATATCCAACGTGGTTCCCAAAGGTAAATTGATCCAAGACACAACTAAATCCTGTTCCAGACGATCTTTGAGCAATCCTGAAACAGAAAACTATGTTAGGATTAAACTGGAAGAAGCTGGAGATCCTGAAGTGATCACGTTTAAGGCTTTCAAAGATCGTTTTCTTAACGTTTGCAAAAATATCCATTTTGGTAATTGTTCTGGATACGATGATCTTAAAGGTAAAAATATAGCGGTCGTCGGTACTCCCCATCCTCCTCAGTCTTTAGTTGAACTTATAGCGGCTGTCCTCGGTATGGAAACCCCGCCGTATGTTTCCGTGGTACAACAGGAAATTTTTCGTAACGGATTCCGATTTATTTTTCGTACCTATGAGAATCTGAACTTGCAAAATATTCATCTTGCGCTAATTGAACAAGAACTGATTCAGGCTGTTGGTCGAGCTAGAATTTTAAGAACGAACGCTACAGTTTGGTTATTTTCTAACTATCCTCTCCCCGACTATAGCGACGTAAAAATTATCAATATCAACGAAACTGTAGAAGTTTAGAGACTCTTCGCTATGGACTTACGAGATTATCAAGCCAGAGTAATAAACGATCTCTATAACGCTTATGCCCAAGGTAATAAGCGAATGGCATTGATCGCAGCTACAGCGGCAGGTAAGACCGTAATATCCACTAAATTATGCCTGGATGCTTCTACAGCAGGTAAGAGATCTTTATTTATCGTTCACTTGGACAAGTTAGTAGAACAAACAGCAGAAAAGTTTACTCGATACGGACTCGAAGTAGGTTTTGTAAAAGCTGGATACGAAGAGAATCCTGATACGCTAGTGCAGATCGCTAGTATTCAGACCTTAAATAATAGAGAAACCTGGAAGAACTATACAGTAGACTTTATTATATTTGACGAGGCTCATATAACACTAACATCTCAAATTGGTAAGGATATTATCTACAATATCTATCCAGATGCCCGTGTAGTGGCTTTAACAGCTACTCCAAAACGTCTTGGTGTAGAACAGATAGGAGATCATTTAGAAGGCTTCGTAGCCACTCCTACGCCTCTGGATTTACAAAGGATGGGTTTTTTATCGCAAATGCGATATTATGTTCCGTCTGCTTCTGTTAATGTGTCAGATCTTCAAGTTAAGGGCGATGATTACGAAGTATCTGAGATAAAGAACCGATGTTTTACGCCTGAACTAATCAGTGCGATCATAAAGGAATGGTTTCTACTAAAAGATACTGATGGAAGTTTTCTCTGTAGAGGAAAACGAACACTAGCATTCTGTGTGGATATAGAACACGCCGAATGTATTGCTTATCATTTCAATAGATTAGGAGTGCCTTTTGCTTGTTTAACAAGTGAAACACCTTTGAAAGAGAGAGCTAAGATATATAACGATTTTAGAGAAGGAACCTTGATAGGTATATCTTCTGTAAACGTTATCAGCATCGGTTTTGACGAACCCATGGCTGAAGTAGGGTTACTTTTGAGACCTACAGCATCAGAAGCTCTACATCTTCAGCAAATAGGGAGATTGATGCGTATAGCTGAAGGTAAAAGATTCGGTGTGATATTAGATCAAGCTGGTAACACTACAAGACTAGGCATACCAGAGGATATTCAGAATTATACATTGCCAACATCCAAAGAAAAAACCGCTGGTGTTATGCCCACTAAAGTGTGTCCTCAGTGCGATCGCATTGTACCTAGATTCACTGTGGACTGTGCTTGTGGCCATCATTGGATAACTAAGTTCGATATAGATGATAGTGGTATGATTGAATTACCGATCAATAAAACTATTCATGTGGAAACCTTGAGGGATAGATTTAGAATTTATAGATTTGAAGGTTTTACCACTGGTGTTTCACCAGAGCACGTTGAAAAGAGATTTGCCAAGGAATATGGTATTTCTCCATTAGATGAATGGTTTCTTGGATCTACGGTTAATAGATCGGAGATGCTCAAAAAGGCTTATATACAATATTTATTAGATTGTGCTAACAAAGAAAACAAAAGTGAGGATTGGGCATTAAAACAATTAGAATTAGAATTTGGTAGTCTTAATGCCGCTTGATCGCTACCGAAAGTTTTATTTATGGTTCTAGTTAGGACAATCTTTTTATGAATTATCTTACACTTACATTACCGCCGTCTTGGGGCGCAGAAGAATCCTACGATGTAGGATCTAATTTTGAGTCGCAACTTGGCGATGGTTATATAAGCACGTCTTCTTCCGTAGAACCTAGAGTGACGTGGACTATTCAGGCGATCGACACTAAGGATAAGATAGAAAACATATCTGATTTTTTATCCAATAGGAGTGGCGTAGAATCGTTTTATTGGAGTCCTAATGTAGAAGTATTACCATTACAACTATACTTTTGTACAGAATGGTCTATAACACCAATAGGATTTGATACTTTTAGTTTCTCAGCCACGTTTATAAAAGATATCGAATCACCTTGTAGCGATCTTTCTGATCTTATAGATATAACTAAAATAAAATCTGATATTACGGCATCGAAAGTATTTATAGATAATGTATCCACAATAGATGTAAACAATCTTATAATCAATAACTCTACACCAAAAGAAGGTAACACTTGGTTACATGTATTTTATACATTTGCTACAGAGGCATACTCTGATTTCTTCAAGATACAAGTCGTCGAACCTGATGGTATTAAGAAAGACGTTTTAATAAAAAGTGGTGCTGGCAGTGGTGCTGTAAGTAACAGTCTTGTTTTTGGTACAGGAACTCCTAATCCATGGACTAGTTTCTCCTATGCTTTTCAAAAAAAAGGTAAATATAAAATAAGATTTTTACACGAAAAGGATAGTGGTTTTAGTGTACAAAACGAAGTTGTTGCGATTGATAGTGTAGTTATTGGGAATTCTAGTACTAGAGCTGGAATAACGACCACATATCTGAATCAAGATTTTGAAAGTGGTACTATCCCCTCAGGATGGATAAATAATTGGTGGCAAATTACACAGTCTCCCGTTTACTCTGGTACTAAAGCTATTAAATCTTCTCTGACCGATGATGATAGAAATGCTACAGCTTCTCTAGAGTTTGAATTTGAGATATTCCCACAACCTAATCTTCAATCTCTTTTAATGATATCAGACGCCAACTTAGTTACTAAACTATGTCATCAAGATAATAATGTAGAGATACCTTGGCAAGCTGGAACCTTATACGATCAGATAAATTTGTCAATGGCTTTTCTTAATGTGTACAAACTGTTAGATGATCAAACATGGTTAGATAAGTCATTGCTGCTTGCGGAAGCTATAGAAACGTACTATTATAATGGTAACAGTACACTACCACATTGGTTAATAAACGTAAGATCTCCAATTGGATCTATACAAAACAACCAATTATTCGAGATCTATTCACCTAACGGCGGTTACACAGCTTTTCCTCCTTCTGTAACAACTTTAGCAACTAACCAAGTTAACGTTAGAGCTTCTTGGTTGCCTATGTTGTGGGAACTTTACGATGAACTTTATTCAATAACTCAAAATGTCGTGTGGCAGACAAGATCTAACAAAATAAAAACTGGATTTCAATCCATTATAAATTACTCACCTAATACTATTAACAGTGAGCTGTTCACATTTTCTATAACACGACAAAATAATACTGTAACTAGTCGTTACGGAGATCGCTATCTGATCTCCCAAAATTTATGGGGGTTGGTTGATAACAATACTGAACAGTTATTAGCAGCGATCGATAATCTGACTAAAGCTCAAATAAAATACGCAGAGATCAACGATGAATTTGGTCCTTTTGCTTTTAGAATTTCTCCAATTGACTCTAAATGGCACTTGAACACCGCCACAGGTGAAATTAGTAGCACAGGTTCTATAATTAATGTTTTCATAGTAAATCCAATGATAGAAGGATCGGACTCGGGCTTTTCTCAAGCTCAGTTTGGACTCTGGTTGGCTAAGGCTCTTTATTACTCAAACACTAGATTCGATAGTTTACAAAAATTACTAATGGATTGGTTGAATTGGATAGATGGAATATGGTGTTCTATAGAACCAGATTTTCCTCCGGTACGATTTTCAGAAAATAATCTTCCTTATCCGGACAGCGATCCTGCCACACAGGCGTTGATAGGAGAATCAGCTTTGTGGGCCAATATCAATGGCGAAGATCCCGGCACAACTTTTAGACTCATCCTAAGAACCTATGAGTATTTAGAAGAACAGTTTGAAATAAACGTGGCCAGTGTTATGTACGGCAGTTGGTCTAAGGATAGTGAAACTTATATTGGAGAAACACTAAAAAATTATGATTCTAGAACTCATAGTTGCGTCATCAATTTCCTAACACGGTTGGCGTTATATAAAAATCAGTTAATATATCCTACTTGTAACGAATCAGTAAGAACGCCTTTGCGACAACAGATATCAGAGTCTTGTTGCGGTAGTCCTACTGTACAATGTGGTATATATGAGTATTATACTAATCTTGTAGGGGACTACGATGGATATTTTAGCAACTGTGTACTAGCTATGAATTTGTACATCTTCACGACGTCATAACAAATTATCCTACAAGGTCACGAAATGTCTATTTTTGATGGCGGTTTTTTCCCTTCAGGTTATTACATATTGGATTTTAAAATTCTCTATGCAACAAACGATTCAATATACGAAGATTCTTTTTACGATGATGGGAACGAAGCCTTTTTCGTAAACACAGAACCAAACCAAAATGTAGATATTTATCAAGGTAATGTACAAATAACAAGATCTTTTTCTCCCCCTACACACGTTCCTCTATTTGATCCAAGAGAAAAAAAAGGTATATCTATACACCATCAATTAGGGACAGAAGGTTATTACATAAAAGGATCAACGGCTGTTGATAATATCGACGGAGTAGGTTCTATTTTTAATCGCGAAAAGGAACTGTTCTCAAGATCTCGATATTATTTTGGAGATCCTGACACCAATTTAGATATGCTTGAAATGCAGAACGCTCCTCGATTATATATAGGCGTCAGACGAACAGGATCTCCTAAATGGTTTTATGTAAGTGCTAAAGTTACCACGAAAAGAATTATAGATCTGTACAAGATAGGAGTATCTAGATCTCGGTTACAGGCTAAAACAGAGGTTTTTGTATCGGGGTCTACAGAACCGCCCGACTATGATCCCTTGGTTATAAAAGGTCAAGTCGTCCCTATCTCGGGCGAATTAAATTTTATCTATGGTGAATACGTTACTAACAGGTTGTTACAAATTCATGTTTACTACGTAGATAATGATAACTACATGCTTTTCGTTTCTAACGAACATCTTGCGGCTATGCCCTATGAATATAATCCAAATTTTCCATTTGGTTCTCCTGAATATTTAAATAATAAAATATGGGGTGTTATTAAATCAGATGGTACACATTAGTTTTTATTTTAATATCTACAAAAACGAGATCTATGCCTGTAGACTGCTTTTTCAAATTAGAACGTTTTATCCCAATTCAGAAATCGTAATAATATGTGATGGAGAAGCAAATCTCTACTCCATCAATAATATACGTGACTATCACGATCGCATGTTCTTTGATTCTCCTCCCTTTGTATTAATAAAAGGCGATCGCTTAAAAAATGTAGGACCAGAATTTACACAACGTAATTTCAAATGCGTACTTAATAATACAACTAGCGATCTTGTTATCAAATTAGATCCCGATTCTTATATGTGGCGATCTTTTAGTTACATCCCAGAAGGTGATTGGATAGGTCATGTAAAACCCTTAGCTATACCATATCTTTCTAGACGATTTAACTTCATTTCTGGTGGTTGTTCTGGTATGAAAAGAAACCTAATCAAAGAAATATATAATAGCGATTTATTACTAAGTGATGAGTATCGTACACCTGAGAGTTGCTATGATAGATACACAAGACACAGAAAATTTGCTGACCCTGTATCTGACGAACCTATATACAGAGAAGATCTTGTTTTAGGTGATGTAGCCAATAGACTAGGCGTAACACCTGTTCAATGGGATGAAGTATATTGTACACAACATGGAGAACAACTACAAAATCCCGATGATCTAAAGTATGCTGTAACACACCCTGTAAGGTACATATTTTGACTACCTTTCAGAAACAAAAACGTTGTTATGATATAGTTACCTTAGCTATATAAACTAAAGAAATGCCTACCAGGAACATATCAGTTTTAGACGGTAATACCAATCCGGCTATACTCCTTTCAGAAGATAAAGGGTTGTCTGGTTCGGTGCCTATATACACACCTCATTCTTATGATGAGGTGCTTGCTGACATGGGAAATTATGGAATCGCTGAAGTGTACCTAAGCGGAACCATCTCTACAAGTGGTAACAATACGATTGTAGCGGCTCCTGGTAGTGGTAACTATATCAGAATACTAAATTTAGAACTTCAAAACGAAAGCGCTGTAGAAACATTAGCGATCGTTCGAAGTGGTACATCTACAGATCGCAGGAGAGTTTTACTGTCAGCAAAAGGTACAGTTGGTTTTAGAGATCGCGTTGAGTATCATCCTCATTCACCTTTAGATCTCGCAGCGAATACAGCTCTTGTTATTAATCTCAATGGTGCAAATACAATTGGTTACAACATAACATATGTAACAAGGACGGTGTGATGTACACTACTATTTATTTACATGGTTCTCTACGAAAGAAATATGGTAAAGAATTTAGATGTGTGGCGCATAGCACCAAAGATTGTATTAGATTTCTAGAAGTTAATTTCAAAGACTTCAGACAATTCATCCTAGATGAAACAGAAAAAGGTACATTCTTCAAAGTCAGACACGGAAATTATGAAATAGGAGAAGATGAACTATCAGATCCTATAGTAAAAGATAAAAGTGTTCATATTACAGCTTTGCCTAGTGGTGCTGGTAAAGTAGGAAAAATAATCCTTGGTACAGCTCTTATTGCTGGAGGACTGATATTCTCTGGAGGTCTATTAGGTCTGAGCGCCGTTCAATTAATCGTTACAGGTTCTTTATTACTTGTATCCGGCTTAATGGGACAAAAACCTAAAAATGATGCTGATAAAGAGAACGAAAAATCTTTTATATTTTCTGGCGTTTCCAACACAGCAGAAATAGGACAGCGTATATATGTAGTATATGGTGTTATGCTAGCGCCATCTATGGTATTATCTGCCACCGTGCGATCGTACATCACAGCCACTAATGTAGGTGGATCGTGATGAAATTTGATGAGTTTTGGGGTGAAGGAGGAGGATGTCTTAGTGGTGATACTCTTATACAGACACCATTAGGATTAATACCCATACAAAATATAAAAACAGGGGATGAAGTATTTTGTTTTTCTCCCGAAAATAGAATCTCGATCAGAAAAGTATTATCCACAAGTGTTCATAATAACCAACAAGTATTTAGATATACCTATTGGGGTGGTTATGTAATAGCAACTCCAAATCATGCGTTCTATACAGAACGTAATTCTTTCAAAGAAATTGGTAAATGGAATATAGACGAATTCTTTATTGACAAATATTTAGAATACAGACCGTTACTAAAGGTAGAAGAAGAACTAGAAAGAACCACTGTGTACAATTTTGTTGTAGATGACTACCATACATACCTTGTAGGTGAACATGGTATTTTTTCTAGTAACGGTGGTGGTGGCAAATCTAAAAACCCTGACGTAGATCCTGATACGGCACTCAGTTCTGCAAGAGCCGTAGTAGTAGAAGCTTTATCAGAAGGTCCAATAGAAGGCTTATTAGAAGGCGATCGTTCTATTTATTTGGATAGAACGCCTGTAGGTAATAGTGATGGTAGCAAAAACTTTACGGGCTTTAAGTGGGATAGTAGAAATGGTACAGGTTCACAAAGACTATTAGATGCCACCGTTAAAGAAGGACTTACATCTGAAACTAGTGTTAATACAGAAGTAAAATATAATATACCTATTTCAAGAACTTTCACTGTTAGTGATATAAGTTTTGTAAGAGTTAGACTAGCATTTCAGGTACAACAATATGAAGAAGATGGTGACGTAGTTGCGAGTCGGATGGCGTTCAGAATACAATTAACCGATATTGGTGGTGTTGCAACAGTTCATTCCGACGATCGCACAGTAAAATTTTCTAGTGCTACAGAGTTTGAATACAATATACCGATCGCGTATACAAATTTTTCAAGACCTATCACTATAAGAGTAGAAAAGTTAGTACAAGAACCAACACCTAACAGTAATTTACAGAATACTATTCAATTTGTAAGTTACACCACTGTCGTAAATGATACCAAGATAAATTATGCTCATACGGCTGTAGTGAGCGCTGAGTTTGACGCAGAACAATTCTCTAGTGAACCACAAAGAGGGTATAAGATCGGTGGTAGGACTGTAGCCATTCCTAGTAATGCTGTAGTTAACGACACAGATCGCGGCTTGGACTTCAGTGGGATATGGGATGGTACTCTTTATGAGCCACCCATAGCGACATCTGATCCGGTGTGGCAGTTATATGACATTCTAACTAATAGTCGTTATGGTTTAGGTAAACAGATAGATTCTTGTCAGGTATCCTCGTATGATCTATATGACATATCTAGATATAATAATGAGTTTGTAACTAATGGTTTTGGTGGTACAGAACGTAGATTTAGATGTAATACTGTACTTCAACAAGGAGAAGCCGCACATAAAGTATTAGAAGGATTTTTGAGTGCTTGTAACTCACATTATTATTGGGATGGTACATGCTTAAAATTCTGGCAGGATAAACCTGGTGATGTTATTCAACAATTTACTAATGCTGATGTAGAAAACGGTATGTTCAGTTACTCATCAACTGATATACAAACAAGATATTCAGTCGCTTATGTAACATGGAATGATCCAGATGATTACTATAGACAAACAGTAGAATCAATAGAAGTACAAGACGCTCTTAAAAAATTTGGTTATAGAGAAACTGATTTTGCAGCTTATGGATGTACATCTAGAGGTCAAGCCTATAGACAAGGACGTTATCAGGTTTATTCTAATTTCCTAGAAACAGAAACCGTGTCCTTCAAGTGTAGATTAATTGGGCTTTTTGTACGACCTGGTGATATTATAAACGTCATAGATTGGAAGCGATCTAAAAAACGTTATGGCGGTTTGATAACATCAGCTACAAGTACAACGATAGAATTAGATCAAGAAATAATATTACCAAATGCGTCAGGTTATTCTATAACTTGCACCATGCCAGATTTAACAATAGAAACTAAGACGATTAGTAACGGGGCAGGTTCTACGGATACCATACAAGTATCAACTCCTTTTACTACAATTCCGCTACAAGAATCTAACTGGTTTATAGACGTTATAAATACAAAAAAATATAGAGTACAAGTAATAAAAGTAGACGCTGAAGACAGCGGTTTGATAGAAATTCTGGCTACCGAATATCGAGAAGACAAATTCAATATAATTGAAAATGGATGGGAGTTAGAATCCACAGAAAAAGAAGAAGAAATTCCTGTTATACCACCACCACCTATAAATTTAGGTGTCGGTTTTGTAGAACAAAGCGCTAATGTATTTAAATTAATAGGACGATGGAGTAAACCCGAAACGGGCGGATCTTTTATAACTTCTTATCAAGTCCAATGGAAACGAGGTGCTACGGGTTCGTGGTCGCCCATATTGTCGGTGTCTACTAGTGAGTTGATAATAGAAAATCTGTCTAGTGGCACTTACTATATCCGTGTAGCAAGTGTCTTACTAAATGGTGGTATAAGTCAATATGTAGAATCGCCACCAGCGATCGCAGGTGCTACACAAAATCTATATCTATCTTTTAACAGACGTTTAGGTATAATCGCAGCATGACACAATTCAAACAGTCTTTAATAAGCTTAGATCAATCTAGTGACGTTTATATATACATATTGAGGGATTTTAATCCTGATAATCCATTCGATGTATTTCGCTTCTCTAATCAACAAGTTTCTTGGGGTGGTAGCATAAGTTTAATCCCTGTTACACATAAGACAATAGAAATTACATCTACTGGTCCTGTACCAAGATTAGAAATCAATGTTGGCGATCCTAATGGTGTTATATCAAATTTAATTGACTCTGTAGATGGACTAGAAGGTTCTTCTCTAAAAATAATACGAACAAAATTCAGATTCACAGATGGTGGATCTACACCAGATTCTACTGCAAAGTTACAAGAAATAGATTATATAATAAGTAGAGTAATATCTTATGAGCCGTGGATGCAAATAACATTCGAAGGTTCATCGCCATTAGAATTTGGTCAGGCTACTCTACCTAGTAGATATGCACTGCGATCTTGTGTATGGGAATATAGAGGCCCTGAGTGTGGATATACAGGAACGAATATGTTCACGTTAGCTGATCAAGCTACAGCAGATCCCACAAAAGATGAATGTGGTAAATCAATAAGATCTTGTAAGTTACGTTTTGGTAACAATCTTTTATTGCCAACAAGTGCCTTTCCTACACTATCTAGGAGATAATCTCCATACAGAATGTAAACGTCCTGTATGCCATCTAGGACCGCTCCATAGGTCAACACGGCTGAAAGTACCCGATTCTAACGTGTGTAATATAGTAGCATAACGATCGCTTGTAGCCGATTCTACAATTACACCACTGTGATTGGCTACACGACTACCGAACGATCGCATTAGTACGATATCCCCTTTTTTAGGGGTTTCAGTATTAACTTGTGTTATCCCTGGATGATTTAGTAATAGATCGTAATACATTCCATCCTTACTAATTTTACTAGCTTCTTTATACCAATCATCGCCCAACGGTCTTGGATAATCAGTTATATCAAAATTAAAAAACATTTTATAATACGCTCTTATGAGCCAAGCACAATCAGCTCTAGCCCAAGAAAATGGTACATTTAATAGATAATCTAAGGTACCATAATTATCGGGTTCTCTTAGTGGATAAGGGTGAATATAGTCAGCATCAAACATATCCCATACATCAAATGTCGTGTGATACATGATATAAGGAATTTGATGAGATCTAGATTGTTCGATGTCTCTTAACGATAAATATCCAGGAGTGTATTCTGTATTGTGAGAGTGATAAATCGCTATAATATCGTCTTCATAGCGATCAAATGATTCTTGTTCTGGTATAAAAGAATCGTTTGGTTTTTCAGATATGTTAGTAACAGGAATAACTGATAAATCTTTCAATACGAAACCGCAACGTTCATTATTAACGTCGATCATACAATCCCGAACGATCGCCTCTTTAACGCGATCATTCAATATATCGCTAGGTTTCATTAGTTTCAATTCTCCTTAGATCACGTTTTACGAGGGTAGGCTAATCCCGATGTAGGTCTAACAGATCCACCAGTGTTTACAGGATTGCCGCTTTCTATGATTTTTACAAATGGATTAGTTAGAGGATTATCGATAGAGGATTGTATGTTACCTATTGGGGTTACAGTACCTGTAGCGATCATAGGTCTTATGTCTGAAGTTTCAAGACTGACAAAAGGGCCACTCAAGATAACAAGATTGGGATTATTTGACGCGGCTATCCAAGTCATTATGTTGTCTCCACTACCCAGTTACGTTGAGATACACCGTAAAACACTCTGTTATTGGCTGCATAATAACCACCAAAGTTAAACGCTGTATCAGAGGTAATCCACAGTTTTGGGTGCGCCGGGTAAACAAGTCTATTACTTGCGTTTTGTCCTCCGGTATAGCTATTAGAAGATGTAATAAAGGGAATTCTACCTATAGAGTTCGTAAAAGGGTGAGAATCAACAGAACCAATACCCTGCAAAGCAACATTAGAGGCTAGATCAGGATTCTGAAAAATACCATAATAAGAACCGCCATCATCAGCTTCTACAGCCCAATTACCGTTAGTATCTTTGAATATAGCAATGACATCTCTATACGGCGTATTATTTGCCATATTCCAGCCAAGAATAAAAAATTCTTGTCCGGGATCGGAAGATGAAGCAATAATAAATTCAGCAGTAGCACCTGATATATACCAGCCAATGCTGGTACGAGATGAAACTACATTAACGATTCCGCCATAACCATCATTCGTGGTATTGTCAGTCCAGCCCGATATAGGAAACAACTCACCTCTTGCACCACTAGTATTATTACCTGATGTGATAATACTAGCGAAATGAAACATAAATCCAGGTTGTATTCCATCAGCAAAACGAATCACCCAACCTACCCTAGTACCTGTAGAACTAAGTGGATTTCTTAAAGCCGTAACTTGCTTCGAGGCGTTGACGCTATTTGCATTTACGGCTGTAATCCATGAATTTAATTTTGCATCTATCTGTAATGGCGCATTAGCAGCGTCTGTTGATTTCCAGTTATAAGTTAACGCTGAAAATAATTGATATTCTACTGATACAGGCATTAGTTAAACCTCACTCCGTTTATAGTCACAGCGATCGTCTGTGTCGTAGAATCAGTATTTTTTAGACGAAAGAATACATTTGCAGAAGCCCAATAGTTAACAGTAGGTGTAAGAGATACTGTAGACGATCCTGTAAAGATAACATCAGCTAAGACACCACTACTAGGTTGAGGATCTGCTGTTATTAAACGAGCGTTATCAGCCGTTCTAGCCGCTTCACTAATATACGCTGTTAACCACGCCTGTTTGTTTGATTGAATAGTAGTAAATATACCAGCACTACCTAAATTCAAATCAAAATTACTATTCGATCCCGCAGCTAAAGATGTAGCTATATGTTGACTACTGAACGATAAACTAGATAGTTTCTTCCACCATCCTGTAGCAGGATTATCCGTTGGTCTAAAATCGCCTGAGGTAGCCGTAGTGTCAAATACTACCCAGAATCTATTACCACTACCGTCATTCAGTAATAATCGCGTATAACCATCTGCACGATCGTCTGCTCCAATACCTACTAAGGTATTTACATCTGTGATGGTGTAGCCTACTGACGGTACAGGCATTAGGTACTTCTAGTAAAATAATACAACGATTGAAATGGATATTGAATATTGGCGGTTAATGTTTCATCTGCCGCCCAAGACCAGAACCCGATCAAGTTGTTACTAGCGTCCGTTAGAACAGCAAATCTGAATGTTAAATTGCCTGTAGGCGTCAAGGTAACATCATTGAAAGTAACGCGATGATGATTAGATCCTGAGTTCCAAGCTGATGCCGAAACGACCAACGATAGCCCTCCAGCAGGATAACCACTACCAGACAACTCGTTTGCGATCGCCGTACTTGTGTTTGTATAGTTAGCGGCACTTGTACACAGTCTTATCTTACCACCAGCACTAGCTGCTGTAGCACCATTAAATAATAGATTAGCCTGTCTAGCAAGACCTGCTTGAAAATGTGTAAATCCAGTTGGTTGAGCCATTTTTTATTTATTTTCGACTAATCCTATACTACTATATGTTTAGAATTTTGTAAAAGTTAATGTATATAGTGAAATAGCTACTGAGTTGTGGATAGGTCATTCCAAATCGTAGTATCTATGGAATTCCAACCGTCGAAGGTCATAGAGTTCCAATATTCTGTAATCGTTACCACAGAAACAACAGCAGTGGATTCGTTACCGCCATTCAGATAATATACAACACCTGAAGGTTCACCCAGTACGATGTTAGCGCTCGATTCTATGCCTGTATTCAATTCATAGGGTGGTGTGATACCTTCTCCCAATGACAGTACACTACCAGACTCAGATCCAGAGAATAATAAGAAATAACCCGGAGTAACAACTACAGCACTACTTTCGTCACCAGCAATGAGGACATACGTTTGTACAACTACTTCACCTGCTATTAAAGAAGCTCCGTTTTCGTTACCAGTAAAGAGTGTATAAGGTTCAAATATACCGTTCTCTAATCTTAAATTACCTGAACTTTGTACACCAGCGTTTAGTGAATACGGATCTATTAATCCTAAGAAGGCACCAGATTGCGATCCGTTGTATAATAAATAAATAGACGGTGCTTCTAAAATTAAATCAGCAGAAGATTCTGAACCTGCCTCCATTCTATATGGAATATCTGTAGGTATCCATCCAGGGCGGAATACCTCACTAAAAGTAGCTGAAAATTCCCATACATTTAATGCAGTCCATCGCCAACTCCAACTGCTACATACAAAAAGACCGCAGTAATCGTCATTATACGGACGAAATACAAACGGTTTACCTCTATTAGATAATAAAAAATCGTTTATTTCATTTCTATCTCTTAAAACACCTTGTAAACTAAATGTTTTTCTTACATCATTTACTAAGTTAGTTCTAGATCTACCAATGACACCATTAGTACCGTATTCTATTAAAGAGTTTTTGGTCTCTACTTTAACAGAATTTTCATACCATAATACTAATTGTATTTCTGGAAATACTTGAGGCATAATTAGTTAAGCTACATAATTCTAACTTAACTAACTCTGCCTCAAGTGTATCAAGCTAATTGCTATTCAACCACAATCTGATTGGCAAAATCGATCGCTTTTACTAAATGATACCAAGTAGCGATCGCTTCTTCTGGTGATTCCACAATCGTTGTTACGTTCACTACTTTCTCGATATCATTATGAAAAATAGAAAAATATGCCACCAATTCAAAATGCACTAACGGGAGAATATAAGGCAAACCATCAACTGAAGAATTATCGTAAATTAATACACAAATATCACATCCTCTGTTTAGAACAGGCTTGCAAAATTCGTATACTTTTGTGTCAGGAAAGAGTGCGTTGTTAATTGTTCTACGATACTGTGGATTTAATTCAAATCCAGCGATACGAAAAGATTCAAAAGCTGACTCTAGTTCTGAGATCATCGGTTAATATGCTCCTTTACAAGTGGGTCGAATTCATATAACACAGCAAAAATTGTATAGACAAGATAGCTAGACACTTTGAAGATCGCCATAGTTATCGCTACAATAGCAGTAGCCAGTGCCATACAAGCTATCAGATAAAACGCGATCGCTAATAAAATATTGTTATCCATCTCAATCAACGTCCGTCGGTCTATTATTTTCGTATATTGTTTCAAAAAGTTCGTTCATAAAATCAAAAGCTAATTTTACAAAACGTCTAGCATCAAACACTTTTTGAACAGACTGAGGAAATACTCTAGCTAACGTCTTAAGAATAAAAGTCGCTAACCAACGCGATCTACCCGCAAAGTTTTGTGAAGACCCTTTACCTTCTACGCCAAGAATTATAGCAGAACAGAGAATGATGACTGCCCCTATAATCCCTCTTAACAACCAGTTTGCACCATCGTTGGTGACCTTAGTTTCCTTTTCCATTTCCGTATATGTTCTTAGGATCTCTTGAAAAATCAATCCCTGCTGACATGTAGAAATCATATATCTCAGTAGGGGTGAATGTCAAGAAATTCATTTTGACACTAGGTAAGTGTCCTCTAGCGATCAACACGGGATCCACAATCTCAATGATCTTCCTATAGAAGACAAGCGATCTTCTAACATGGAAGACTCTAGAAGTGGTTCTGTAAGTTCCTAAACGTTTACCTATCCCGTAGCTGTCAACGATACTGAAAGGTATAACAGAGCGAATTTCTGGTAACGTATCATACCAGTCCATTAAAACTTTGGGAACCTTCATATTCCAAGGTTTATTATCCTCTCTAGGATTCTTTATAACTAAAGATTCTTGATATGATATCCAATACTCCTGACCGGTTAAAGATAGATAGAGAGGATAATAAACACAAAGAGCTTGTAATCCCCAGTACATAGGAGACAACAATCCTGTAGGATCAAAAGATCGTCTTCTATAAAATTGGTACAAATCTTCATCTAAATGTATACTTAGACGACGTGCTCTTGAATCAAGTATATTATCAATCTTTTGGTTCAAACCAGTGTTGTAATTCTCTCCTGGTTTACGACCACCTTTGTCTTTTTTGTTTAACACAGGCGTTCCTTTAACCTCGTATTGCGTTTATTAACATAATTGTTTCTAACGGCTCTTTTAATAGCCTCTTCCTCGCCCACTAGAACGATGAGTTTCTTCGCCCTAGTCCATCCAGTATACAACAAATTGCGTATCAACATAATGTGATGAGATGTGGTTACAGGTATGACCACGACAGGAAACTCAGATCCTTGTGAACTGTGAATAGATATCGCATAAGCTAACTGCATATCACCACGTTCGTTATCATCAATAACAACCAATCGTCCTTCTTCAGGATTGGAAATGTCAGGAAATTTACAAGTCATCTCGTTTTCGGTAGTATCTATATATTCGATATTACCGATCTCACCATTGAAGATTGCTTTGTCGTAGTTATTAGATCGCTGAATAATGCGATCGCCTGATCTGAAACCTTTAAGTTCTTTCCCATTAGGATTCCAAAGATTCTGAATACGTTTATTCAATTCTTGTGTACCATATTCTCCTTTGTGCATAGGAGACAAAACCTGTATATCATCTTTTTTCCAATTCAACTCAGGTAATTTTACATCCAATAACCATTGGATCGCAACAGGTATTGTCTCTTTAGGACACTTAATAAACAAAGAATCGCTATATGGGACGGTGGTACTTCGTCCTATTGATTCTAACTCAGGGACTTTACCAGCGTTGATACTTAGCGCACCATCAATTATCTTACTATCAGCGGATTGTCTAAACACCTCAGTCAATCTGATAACAGGAACCGCTTTAGAGTTTATAAGATCCCGAAGAACGTTACCAGCACCAACAGAAGGTAATTGATCAACATCACCAATAAGAACGACATTGGCGTATCGTGGTACAGATTCCATTAAGGAGTGAAACAATTTAATGTCCACCATGGAAGCTTCGTCTAACAGCAAGACATCAAGCTCTAAAGGATTGTCTCTATTATGAACAAAATTACTACCGTTCCACCCTAATAGTCTATGAATGGTGGTAGCGTCAATACCTGTTACTTCTTTAATTCGCATTGCCGCCTTAGCAGCCAAGGCACAAGCTTTAATTCGTAGTCCACGACTGTGGAAGTATTGAATGATCGCGTTAGAGGTGTGCGTCTTACCAGATCCAGGGCCACCTGTAAGGATCATAAAATTGCAAGATGCTGCCGTTCTAATTGCTTGTCGTTGAGCTTTAGCAAGAGGTCTATTAGGGTCTTCAAATCTATCGATCCAAAGATCGATATCTACTGGAGGATCTCTGAATTCACCTACCATTTGTCTTATAAAATCGGCTGTTTCCGCTTCGGCTAAATACATAGGCCAACGATAAACAGCATCATCTTCAACATGTAACTGTTGACTATGACGAACGCTAGCTTTATTAAGATCTTTTATAACTTTCTGTATATCCTCTGGTTTTGGACTATAACCAGGTAGACGGATAAGATCGCATACTTTACTACAAAGCTCATCCATCATTAAAAAACAATGTCCTCCCCTTTGAGAAGCTTGTCTTAACTCTTCGTGTATACCGGCACTTAAACGAATAAAAGAATCATTTTCTATTCCAAGTCCCCTGGCTAACTCATCAGATCGTTTAAAACCAAAACCTCTTACAGAAGAAGAAAGAATATAAGGATTCGATTTTATTTCATAAATAGAATTATCTCCATATTGGTTATAAATATTTTTCGCGTAACCCGCTGAAACCCCAATACTATGTAGGAATTGAATGAGAAGTCGCATCCCTTTTTTCTTACCATGATCTTCGAGAATCCTTTTCAAACTCTTTGGTCCAATTCCCTTAACCTCTATAAGGCGATCTGGTTCGTTATCTAGAATATCAAATACGTCTTCACCAAAATGATCGTATAAAGCAATACCTTTACTACCACCTAGACCTTTAACACTTTGTAAGTATGCGATCGCCGCTTCTCTAGAAGTGGGTTCAGGTAGTGTATAAGATGAAAATTTAAACTGTCTACCATATCTTTTATGTTCTATCCAATCCCCTATTAAACGAACAGGACTATCTACTATAGGGTCTGGCATCGTACCTACAGCAATAAAATCATCAAAATTATTTGGATCTCCGACCTTCAAGATCGCGTATCCATTTTCATCGTTATAAAATATTACGGAGTATATAACTACGTCAAAGGTGTTCACTATACTTTCCTTTGTAAACTGTTTTTTTTGAATTTCTAAAGCAAGGATCGCTAAACATAACGATCCTTGCTTGTGCGATCTATCCCGTTAGTTAGAATGGGATGTCGTCGTAACTTTTGGGTTCTTCATCTGCTTTAGGAGCAGCAGACCTACTGGGTTCGATTAGACTCACCGTATCTTGAGAACCAGAAATCATACCACCAATCTTTTGTACAGTTTGTACAAGAATAGGACTGACGTTTTCTGGTACGCCATTAACGATAAAATCTACGTCCATGAGATGCTGAACTTCTTTACTACCGATCTTCCCAGGTTGTAAGTTGGCTACGTTATTATTATGTAGATTCACAATAAATTCAGGGAATGTCGTGGTCACACTATTACCATTCATATCAACATATTTGACATGATGTTTTGACATTCTTAAACAAAGAGAACCGTTCTGAGCCTTCATGCGATAGAATACCAGGTTTTTCTCTAAACGGGATTGTAGAGCTTTAGTTCGACTAGAAACGATTCCCAAATCTGCGATGGTAATATTCCATGAAACGAATTCTTTACCATCATAAGGAAGCTTTTTAGGATCACTGATGTCAGTTACCAAATAATCACCAACCGGTAACATTCTCATATCATAGAATTTACCACCCCCTTTAGGGACGGTGGACATGTAGTCACAAATGTTACCATCTTCTAAAGCTGCTGCAAGTAGAGCTTCGGAGACTTTCACCTCTCTATCTAAAATGAGAGGGATATAGAGCAGTTCTTGATTTCCTTTTACCTTTGGATCACGAAGCTTAGCTGTAACGCTAAGAATCACATTATCATTATCATCTTTAAGAACCTTCCCTTCAGAATTGGTTCGCGGAGTAACATCTACTGGGCCACGAAGGCTGCCAACGACAAGTCTACTTTCGCTTAGAGAAGCTTTATAAAGTGTTCGTCCTACACGTAAAACAAATTGGCCTTCATCAGTCTTATAAAAACACGGTCCATACAAACGATCAATAATCCCGTTTTCCATGTGATAGGAAAGCACTTCGGGATCGCTTTCGTCAGAATCACCGAGACGATCGCCTTCAATAGCATTTAGAAAAACTTCTACATTTTCTACAGAATTAAACACATCTGGCATATCCTTTTCGGTAATGCCGTATTGATCCTTTAAGCACTTTACATGATTTTTTAGATCGGCCAAGGTAATGTTGTTCCATGCGTTCTGATGATGGTCAACTTCCATGTCCGATACAAAACGAAACGTGGATAGATCAAAGTTCATATTTTGTTCCTTTCCCATTGAGGGAGTTTTTTGGATGATTTTTAGACTAGCGTGTATTCCTTCAGCTTGGGCTTCAAGAACCACACCAATCAGTATAATA
>Ga0208465_1000158_pt1 | contig 21852 bp, 9 predicted proteins | sample LakMenEpi31Aug10_FD_150749 | JGI IMG/M metagenome (GOLD analysis project Ga0208465, IMG submission 150749) | Freshwater microbial communities from Lake Mendota, WI - 31AUG2010 deep hole epilimnion (SPAdes) | ecosystem: Environmental > Aquatic > Freshwater > Lake > Epilimnion/Euphotic zone ...
AGCTGGTACTTCATTAACATATTCATTGGATGGAAGCACGACTTCTCCAATGCCATCTAAAATGTATGTGCAAAAACTTACAAAAGATTTAATTGCACTTACAAACGTAAAAACTGGAATTAATTCCGATTTGTCAAGGGTTTTCTTTAATGGAAATATTGGTATCGGAAATAGTCATTCATTTACAACAAGAAGAAATACTGTTTCATCTAGTGTAAAGACAGTAGATGTTGTTGTATCCACAGCATCTTCTCATAGATTAAGACCCGATGATATAATTGATTTTACAGTTGTTTCTACTGCTACGAGTTCAATATCTACTTTATATGATCCTGTTACCAGATTTATAAGTATTGGTTCTTCAATAAATCCTAGACTTGATGTAACAACTGGAGATTATTTGGAGTTTGATGTTTCCCATGCAAGTTTATTGAATTCTAGACTAGAATTTTTCTTAGATCAAGATTACAATAAAAAGTTTGTTGGATCTGGTGTTTCATCTTTAGAAATTACAAATCAGTTTGCACCAGGAATTACATCAGCAAAAACAACCATTCATTTTACTGAACAAGTTCCACCAGTTCTATACTATAAGTTTACATCACAGACATCAACGAAAATAATTGAAGTCAATAAAGATGTTAATGATTATTCAAAAATAGTCGTTCATGCAAGTAAATTCACTGGCACTCATTCATTAACAACAACCACAAATCAATCATTTACATTCAATGTATTTGAAATACCCGAAAGAGTAGGGTATACTAGTGCTTCTTATATCAATTATATTACCAATTCCACACACACCAAAGGATCAATTGCAAAGATTGATATTTTAGATGGTGGAAAAAATTATAAATCATTGCCATCAGTATCAGTAGCATCGACAACAGGATCTTCTGCTGTGTTAAGAGCACAGGGATCAAAAGTTGGTGCTATTGATAGTGTTCAAATTCTTGACTTTGGATATGATTATCCATCAGATAAAACACTACAACCACAAGCATCAGTTCCACAAGTAATACTATTGAAAGATAATTATAGTGTTGATACTGTTGCAATTACATCAACTGGTTCAAAATACTTAACTGCTCCAGATGTAATTGTTTACAATAGAGAAACAGACACTATCAATACCCAAGTAAGTATTGTTGCTTCATTATCTGGAAGTAGTGTTGGATCTGTAAGTATTATTAATTCTGGTGGAAATCTTAAGAGCACTGACAATGATGCTATTGCAATTAATAATACAAATGGTGTTGGAATTATTAGTGCCACTTATTCATCTCCAAATGTTACATTAAGACTTCAAACACCTACATCAGGATTTACTACAAGTAATCCTTTGCCATTTGCAGTTGGAGACCAAATATTTGTAGAAAATATTGGAGTTTCTACTGGTAAAGGATACAATTCTTCAGAATATGGATATCGCTATTGGACTATTACTGGTGTTAATACTGCATTTGGATTAATTAATCAGGCAACGATTTCATATTCTGTAGATGAAGACCCAGGTATTCACGATGGACAACAATATGGATCCGTTTCTAATGTAAAAAATCTAGCTACATTCACTATTACTCTTAAAGAAGGTGAATTTTTCAATGGTGAAGAAGTATATACAAATAATTCATCTGTGAATGTTATTTCTGGAAATGATCCAGTAACCAATGTTTTAAGAGTTAATAGTCTTGTTGGATTAAACACTGGAGATCTGTTAAGGGGAAGAACTTCTGGATCTTCTGGCATTATCGAAAGTATGCAAGATTATTCTGGATACTTTGATGTAAATTCAACCATATCGAAAGATTTTGGATGGGAAAAAGATACTGGCAAACTTAATGACTTTTTCCAAAGAATACAAGATAGTGATTACTATCAACAGTTTGCATATTCATTAAAAAGTAAAGTTGGTATTAGTAGTTGGAGTGAACCTGTTGACAGTTTGGCACATATTGCAGGTTTCAAAAAACATTCTGACTTATTGATACCATCAGATAGTCTTGCTGGACTTGGTAGCACTAGTATTTCAACTGGAATTGGAACTCAAGCAAGTACAGTTGTATTAGTAAATCCAGATCCTGTAAAAATGTATTGTAAACATGATTGGGATCTTGTCTATGAAAAAACAAACGATGATGCAACGATTAGTGATGAAATTGTTTTTAAATCCAATAGATTTGGTGATGCTTTAATTTGCAAATCAAATAGAGTTCTTGAAATTGACGATATTAGTCCACAGTTCTATTCAGATCCTAACATTAGTAGATCTCTAGAACTTGATAGTTTTGATATTACTTCTGCATCTGCTATTAAGTATTATGCTCAAGTAGTTCTTGATACTTCTTTAGGAATTACCTTTAATGAAACCCAATACACAGAATTTGTGGTGTCCCATGATGGAACGATTTCGTTCAACAATCAATATTCTGATATATCTGATGCATTTGATTTAGGTGATTTTAGTACTTCAATTTCTGGAACAACTGTTTCAATATTGTTCTCACCATATAATACAACTTATACCTACGATCTTACTTTCTATAAAGAAAAAATTGAACCTGGAGTTGGAGTTGGAACTACTTCATTTGGACATGTCCAAAAAGTTGGTGTAGCATCTTTCATTGCTGCTTCTGGATCCCCATCATCACAAATAATTCAATCTATTGATGCAAATCAATTTAAGAGTGGTAGTGTAATTGTTTCTGTTATTGGTCCTAATCAAAAAAATATTACTGAAGCATCATTCTTGGGAATAGGATCTACATCACAATATATTGAATTTGGAAAAATGGAAAGTGGTGTAGGTCTTGGAACATTTAGTGTAGATATGACTGCAACCAATAATTTACAATTAAAATGGTTACCAGCAGCTGGAGTTGGAGTTACTGTTGCAATGCTTTCTACTTTAGTTGGAGTTGCTACAACAGTTTCGACAGGAATTCCTGGTACGAGTTATGAAGTTGGAGATGCATCTCTAAATTGTACTAGAACTACGATTAATTCTTCTGCTACACCATCAGCAGAAATAATTTCTACAATTTCTTCCAATAGTTATGTTTCTATAAAATATTTGGTAGAAATACATAATACAACCGATAATGAATATTCTTTCTTCCATGTAGCAGCAAATATTTACGGCGATGTGGTTAACTACATAAAATATAATAACCTTTCAACATCTTTAGATTATAGAAGAGATATTCAAAATATTGACATGATAGTCTCTGGAGCAAGTGGATTATTAAGATTTACACCAAAAGCAAATAAAGCATATATTGTGAGAACTTCAGAAATAAGAATTGATAATCCAGATGATGTGGCAAGTGATGTCGTCATAACCCTTCCATAAATATTCCAAAAACAATATGGGATTTCAGTTAGGATCCGTAAATAAACAATATAATTCTGCAACGGAAACCTTCAGGTATTCGTTTAATTTGACGCACGAAGGAGATCCTATCTTCCATAAAGTTTTTGATGGATCGAATACATCATCAGTTTTACTTGGGGCTGATACATTTGTTATTGATAATCATTTTTTTGTAACTGGCGAACCTTTATATTATAATGCTGGACCAGGAAATACTGCTATTAGCATAAATCCATCGAGTACTGGTGTCGGTGGAGCTACAACTTTACCGCAACGAGTGTTTGCAATTAAAATAGCAGAAAATAAATTTAAGGTTGCTGCTGCAACAACTCTTGCTTTTGCTGGAGATGCGATTGATTTAACTTCTGTTGGAATAGGAACAACGCATTCATTCACAGCAGAAAAGCAAAATAGTAAGTGTATTATTGCTTTAGATAATATTATTCAGTCTCCAATCTATAAAAGAATTGGTGCAACTACTACACTTTCATCCATTAATAATAGAATATTAGAAGTCAGTGATATTAGTATATTTAAAAATTATGATCTAATTCAAATAAATGACGAAATTATGAGAATCCAAGTAATTGGATTTAATGGAGTTTCAAATCAAATGTTAGTTGATAGACGTTGGATGGGAACTTCATTTGGAGGTCATTCAGCTGGAGACACTGTTCAACTTGTTTTTGGTGACTATAATATCATTAATGATGTAATTACTTTTGCAGATGTTCCATTTGGTGGATTACGTTATACTGTAGGATTTTCTTCCGAAAATGTAAATTTAACATCAAGCAGTTTTACTGCTTTATCAGATATTTTTACAACAGGATCTCAGGTTTTAATAAGAAGTCTTACTCCACCTTCTCCACTTCAATCCAATGAAAACTACTTTTTAATAAAAAATTCTGAAAATAATTATTCATTTTCATCATCTCTAGACAATGCCAATGTTGGCATAGCGATTACTTTAACATCTGCTGGTATTGGAACTCATAATTTGGTTTATGTAGACGTTACTAATGGAAGTTCATTCCAAGGTAGATCTTTTATCAGATCAAATTATGATGGTAACCTTATTATTGATGATATTTCCCAAAACTTTACTGGTATAGCAAAAACATTCACTATTAAGAGTTCTGGTGTAAATACAACAGGCATTACCAGTGATTTTGGAGTAATATTAGTTAATAATATTTTCCAGAAACCAGATGTTGATTATAATTTTATTGGAGGATCATCCACTGGTATAACATCTATAAGATTTACTGGCAATAGCGATGCAACTGTAGAAGCATATAGTACTTCAGATGTAAACGCTAATAAACTTCCAAGAAAAGGTCTTATTGTTTCTTTAGCAAATTCTGAAGGTTATGGATATCAACCACAATATGTCGGAACAGGAACCGCAGTGGTCTCTGGATTTGGAACGATCACAGTCGCATTGGGATACTCTGGCAGCGGATACAGAAACGGTCCAACTACTTATAGAGTTTATGTCAATGGCGGAAATCCTACGACTGGAGCTGCTGGCACGTTCACTGTCTTAAACGGAAATATTGATAAAATTTTCATAAACACTCCAGGTGTAGGATATACTTGGACAAATGTTCCTGTAGTTTCTTTTGATGCCCCAATTCCATATGATGATATTAGATTGATTAGTTCTTCAACTGGAATTGGAGCTTCAGCATCTATTGTTGTTGGTTCTGGGTTAAGCATAACATCTTTCCAACTTAACAATATTGGTTATGGATTTACTGTTGGTGAACAATTAAGAATTGCTGGAATTCCTACAGTTACGAGTATTGGATCAACGTTTGCGAATGCAATATTTACAGTAAAAGAAACCAGAGATGATGAATTTGCTGGATGGGTACTTGGAAAACTTCAAGTCCTTGATGATTTCTCATCGGAATTTAATAGTGTTAAAACCACATTTACAATCACTGAAAATGGGGTTCCATTAAGCATTGAAAAAACTCCAGGATCTCCAATTAATTTGGAAGATGTGTTGCTGATATTCATCAACGATGTTCTTCAAAAACCAGGAGATGCTTATACATTTGAAGGAGGAACTCAAATAACATTTGTAGAACCACCAGTAGCAGGATCTTCCTTACAAATATTATTTTATCGTGGAACAGATGCTGATATTGACACTACTACAGCACTTGATACTATTAAGATTGGCGATGGAGTAACAATTCTTAAAAATCCAAATCAAATTATTCCAATTGAACAAAGTGAAAGAATTGTTAGAGCAATTGTTTCCAGAGACACTATTCAAACAAACAACTATAAAGGTCAAGGAATTAGTCAATCAACATCACCTCTTAGACCAGTTGTTTGGTGCCAGCAGCAAGAAGATTTATTTGTGGATGGCATTAAAGTAAGTAAATCTAGAGTTGAATATGCTTCAAAAATTAAACCAACAGCAAGAATTATTAAAAATATTACCACAACGGATAATATCTTCTATGCTGATGGTGGAAGTTTAATCTTCAGTAAAACTGAAGATCCAAATACTACATCATTCGACGTTCAGATTATTGATAGTGATAAAGATAATACTGGATTTGGAACAACAACATTTATAAAACCAGTTGAGACAGTTTCATCAGTTTCAGTTCTTGGTGATGAGGGAATTATTACTGGAGTTGGAAGTACCAGTCAAGGACTTCAATTTAACTTCTTTATTCCATTAAATTCACCACTAAGGGATGCACCTTTTGGCAATATTACTGTGACTGGAATTTCAACAGGAGATTATTTTGTTATTTCTAGATCAAATATCGGCAATGGAGTAACAGCATTATCACAAGACAGATCAACAACAGTCGGTCTTGCAACACAATTTTTAGATGGAGTTTATCAGGTAAGTCATATTGATCCTGTTGGAACTGGATTGTCAATGAGAGTTCATGTAAATATTGCCACAAACCATACATTAAACTTTAGTGGTTTAGGATCTGGTGGTGGTAATTTCTATGGTGAATATAGTTGGGCTAAATTTACATCAGGAAGATCATCTGGATTAGCGTTTACTTGCAACCCTTTAAATGGATTAACTGGTATTTCAACTGCACCACAAATTGTTAGAACTACAAAGTTATCTTTAGATTACTCATAAATAAAACAAAAAGTCTAGAAAATAATGCCCGCGATCATTACTGATCAGATCAGAGTATTGAATGCATCTAACTTTGTCAGTGGTATTTCGACCTCTGATAACAGTTATTATGTGTTTATTGGTCTACCAAATGCCACTGAAGTAAGTGCAGATTGGAATACTAATACACCATATCCAATTGATAGTTTCGATCAATATAGTGACATATATGATACTCTAATTTCTGCAAAGAAAATCACATCAAGTGATGTCCTAAAAGTTATCAGAAAAATTTCTTGGACATCAGGTACAATTTATGAAATGTACCGACATGATTACAGTATTAATAGAACTTCACCTCAAACTGGTGCAACTAGTTTGTATCGAACAAATTTTTATGTAATGAACTCTGACTATAGAGTTTATGAGTGCATTTATAATGGTGCTGCTCCGTCAAATAGCGGAAAAGGAATTATTTCCTTGGAAGAACCAACTCATACGGATCTCCAACCAAGATTAGAAAGTGATGGATATATTTGGAAATATCTGTTCTCGATTAAACCAAGTGACATCATTAAGTTTGATAGCGTAGAGTATATTCCAGTTCCTGCAAATTGGAAAACAAATTCTGATGTTGCCGATGTTAGAAACGCTGCAGTTGATGGACAAATTGAAGTTATAACAATTGAAGACGTAACTTCAGCTTCATATCAATATAGTGGATCAAAAAATAATGTTCCCATAAGAGGTGATGGTCAAGATGGATTAGCATCTGTTACCTTTATTGATGGAAAACCAACATCAGTAACTGTAACTAATGGTGGATCTGGTTATACATTTGCTACACTAGATCTTGATAGTGTTGTAACTGGATCTGGTGCTAGTTTTTCAGTAATTATTCCTTCACCAGGTGGACATGGTGCAGATATTGATAAAGAACTTGGTGCTAATAGAGTTTTAATTTACTCAAGAATTGAAAATAGTGATGTAACAAATCCAGATTTTCCTACAGGAAACCAATTTGCTAGAATTGGTGTTATTAAAAACCCATTAGTTAATGGCACAACCAATTTGTTGACAGCATCTTCAACATCTGGTGTCTATGGTCTTCGTTTAACGGGTGCTGCTACAACAACAATGAGTGTATCAGTTGATGGGCAAGTTAGACAGACAATTGGCATTGGATCAACTGCGGTTGGAAAAATTATTTCATATGATCCAATAACAAAGATTTTAAGATACTGGCAAGATAGGGATCTTGCTACTGACAGTTCTACTGGATCAAAACCAACCTATGGATACCGTCTAAATAAATTTACAAGTTCTCCAGGAACAGGAGGAAGTGTAAATGTAGTTGTAACAACGACTACTGGCACTGAAACTGTAGGAATTGAAACAACATTTACTGGTGTTTCAACAACGGTCAACTCAAGAACTTATTATTTCGGTCAATCATTTAATAATGGTATTGCTCAACCAGAAATCCAAAAGTATTCTGGAGAAATCATTTACGTTGACAACCGACCAGAAGTAACAAGAGCTACAAACCAAAGAGAAGATATTAAAATTGTTTTAGAATTCTGATCCGATGCCACAAAACACTAACCTCAACACCAATCCATATTATGATGATTTTGATCAGGCAAAAAATTATAATAGGGTTCTTTTTAAACCTGGTGTTCCAATTCAGGCAAGAGAACTAACAACTTTACAGTCAATTCTTCAGGATCAAGTTGAAAAATTTGGTAAACATTTTTTCAAGGAAGGTTCTGTAGTAATTCCAGGTTCTATTGCATATGATGACAAATACTATGCAGTAAAGTTAGAACCAACGTTTTTTGGGGTTTCAGTTGAGGATTATTATAATCAGTTAATTGGATTAACAATCCAAGGAAAAACTTCTGGTATCACTGCAGTAGTAAAGAAAGTAATATCCAAAAATCAATCTATTGAAGGCACTACTACATTATACGTAAAATATCAAAAATCATCAGATCAAGATTATAGCACAGATCAGTTTTTAGATGGTGAAAATCTAGTAACTCTTACAGATTTTACTTATGGATCTACAACGATTGCTTCTGGATCTGACTTTGCAACGTGCGTTCTTACAAATGCCACTGCAACTGGATCTTCATTCTCTGTAACTGAAGGTGTATTTTTTGCAAGAGGTGCGTTCATTGCAGTAAATGATGAAACAATTATTCTCGATCAATATTCAAATACTCCATCGTACAGAGTTGGATTTTTCGTAAACGAAGAAATCATTAACGCTGTTGATGATCCAACACTTTATGATAATGCTCAAGGATATTCAAACTATACTGCACCTGGTGCAGATAGATTAAAAATTAGTTTATCTTTGATTAAAAAAAATTTAGAAGATTATCAAGATGAAAACTTTATTGAACTTTTTAGAGTAAAGAATGGTGAAGTTAGAAAAATTGTCACAAAAACTGTTTATAGTGAAATTGCTAAGGAACTAGCAAGAAGAACTTATGATGAAAGTGGTGATTATTATGTTAAGCAATTTGATATTCAAGCAAAGGAAAGTTTAAACGATAGATATTCGACTTTTGGAGTTTTCTTCCCAGAGGAAAATACTGATCAGGGTAATAAACCATCTAAAGATTTACTTGAAATTCAAGTTGGTCCAGGAAAAGCATATGTAAAAGGATATGAAGTAGAAACTTTTGGAACAACTTTCTTAGATATAGAAAAACCAAGAGAAACTACATCTGTTTTAGGCTCAGGAATTCCTTTCCAAGCAGGTAATCTTTTACGAGTAAACAATGTATATGGTGGTGCTAGTGTTGGATTAGCAACAACTGGATTTGTAGATCTTCGCAGTCAAAGACTTGGATCTAATAAAGCTTCTACTGCAGGACAAAGTGTTGGTAGAGCACGAGTATATGATTATAAGTGTACAAATACAGAATATGTAAATAACGCATCGCAGTTTGATTTGTATCTATATGATGTTCAAACCGATACCGAAATTACACTAAATCAATCACTATCAATTAGTGTGCCTGCTTTAATTGAAGGTAAAAATTCTGGTGCTAAGGGATATTTGAGATCTGTTTCTGGAAGTATTTTAACCCTTCACCAAACGTCAGGAAACTTTATTGTAGATGAAGCAATTCTTGTCAATGGAATTGAGAACGGAAGAGTAATTACTAAAGTTTTAGAATTTGATATTACTGATATTCGTTCTGTAAGATCTGAAGTTGGTGTTACAACTTTTAGTGCAGATTCAGTTCTAGAACCAAAAATTAATTTTGGTGCAAAACCATTTACTATTACATCTGGATCTGGTGGTGTCTCTACTGTTACAAGTTCTACAAGTGGTTGGACAGTAGGTATTAAAACTGGTGATATTGTTTCATATGCTAGAACTGATGTATCAGGAACAGTTTATAATCGTGTAAAGACGATCACTCCAACAGCACAAAGCATGACTGTTGAAGCAGTTACAACTGTTTCAAATGTTGCTACTGGTTCATTACCATCTGCTGCAGTCAACGTTTCTGGTCTTTTAGTTGTTGCACCAAAGATTAGAAATTCAAACTCTGGTTTCATGTATGCAGAGTTTCCAAATAGAAATATTGAAAGTGTAGATTTAACTACTTCAGATATCTTTATCAGAAAAGAATATAGGGATAGAAGTTCTTCATCTTTAGGTTCACTTGATCTTCCATCTTTAGCGGGAACTGATTTTGTTTATGTCCCATTCGATGAAGAAAGATATTCAATCTTCTATATGGATGGAACGGTTGAACCATTAACTTCAGACCAATTCCAATTAACAAATGGTGGAAAGGGTGCAACTATTTCTGGGTTATCAAAGATAAACCAGACTGGAGTTATTGTTGTAACAACTCAACAAAAATCAAAAGTTACGTCTAAAAATAAAGTTCTAAGCAGAGCAGCATCAGTTACAGTTACAGGATCAAAATATAATTACTCTGGAATTTCAACTGGAGTTTCTGATGGTCTGACTTATAATGCTGCATATGGCAAACGTGTTCAAGATAAAGAAATTTCTCTTGACGTTGCTGATGTTGTGAATGTTCATGCAGTATTTCAATCATCTACAAATAGTGCTCCTGCAATTCCAAGTTTAGTCTTATCATCATTAAATGGTCCAAATGGAACCAATCAAGATTTGATTGTTGGTGAGATTTTGATTGGCGCTACTTCTGGTGCATCTGCAATGGTTCTTGGAAAAACAGGAACCAATGAAATTTATTACGTAACGAAAAACAATCAAAGTTTTACCGAGACTGAACAGGTTGTTTTTCAAGAAAGTGGAGTAACTGGAAATATTTCCCAAATTAATCTAGGTGATCCAAACATCTTAGATAATTTTAGTTTTGATACAGGTCAAAGACTTGAATACTATGATTTTGGTAGATTGATTAGAAAGACTGGATCACAAGAACCATCAAGACAATTAAAGGTTTACTTCGATCACTTTACAATCAATTCCAGTGATAATGGTGAAATTATTACAACAAATAGTTACCCAGATTATAATGAAAATGTTCCAAGTTTTAACAATATTAGAAATACTGACGTTATTGATTTTAGACCACGAGTAGCAAATTATAGTGGAACACTATCACCATTTGAGTTTTCATCGAGAAACTTTGGTGGATCTGGTCAAACTGTTCCTAATGTTATTGTTTCTGATGAAAATATTGTTCTAGATTATAATTTCTACACGGGAAGAATTGATAGATTATTCTTAAATCAAGATAGTACATTTACTGTTGCAAAAGGAGTTTCTTCAGAACGTCCTGTTCTACCAGAAGCAGTTGATGGTTCATTTGAATTAGCTACAATTACTTATCAACCATATGTTTATAATGTAGATACTAATGTAACTATTGAATTCAAATCCAATAAGCGTTATACAATGCTTGATATTGGAAAACTTGAAGATAGAATTGCTGGACTAGAATACTACACAAGTCTATCTTTACTTGAAGCAAAAACATCTAGTTTAGTTATCCAAGATCCTGATACTGGACTTGATAAATTTAAGTCTGGATTTGCTGTTGATAACTTTAGTACATTTGATGTTGCAGATAAGACGCTACCAACATTAAATTATGACATTAAAAACAATGAAATGGTATCAAGATCTTACTATGACAGTATTGACCTATTGATTGGATCTGAAGCACTTATTGGAACAAATGGGTCTCCAGATTTAAGTATTGATATAAGATATGCAGATGATCTTGGATCGGCAAATATCAAAAAATCAAAAAATCTTGTAACTTTAAATTATTCTGAAGTAGAAGATTTTAAACAACCATTTGCAAGTAGAGCGGTAAATATCAACCCATTTGATGTTGTTACCTGGCGTGGTAACATGAGCCTAAGTCCATCTAAAGATATCTGGATTGAAAGAGAATATAAAACAATTGATGGTGGTTTTGGAACAACAGAAGTCATTACGACTTCAACTGCAATTCCAAATCTTAGAGCACAAAATATTGAATTCAAGGCTTCAAGATTAAAACCATCAACTAAGTTCTTTAGTTTTTTCTCAAGAACAGATATGTCTGATAATAGGACATTGACTGTTCCTAAACTATTAGAAGTAACTCCAGTTCAAGGATCTTTCCAGGTTGGAGAAACTGTAGTTGGAAGAATTTTATCAAATCAAAATACTACTGCAAATCCAGAAGTTAGATTTAGACTTGCACAAGCAAATCATAAAGATGGTCCATATAATGAACCAACAGCAGTTTATACAAGTAATCCATATTCAAATGTTGGATTAAGTTCTTTCTATAGTGATACTACAGAAGTGCTTAATATTGATACTTCATCACTAAATCAAAAGTCAGATGAAAGATTTTTTGGATATGTTGCTCAGGGTATGAAACTTGTTGGTGAAACAAGTAATGCAGAAGCAATTGTAAAAGAAGTTCGTTTAATTAGTGATGCAAATGGCACCCTAATTGGTAGTATTAATATTCCAAACACAGATCCAAAATTTAGTAATGGAACAAATACTGTTGAAGTTTCTGCAGAAAAAACACCATCAAATATTCCAGGCATTACTGTAAGTGGAGCTGATGCAAACTTCTTCTCAGAAGGAACTTTAGAAACAGAAACAACAATTGTTCGTCGTCCACCACCACCTCCACCACAACCTTCGGATCCACTAGCACAATCATTCTTTGTAGAAGAAGATCCTGGTGTTTTCTATACTTCAGTTGATTTATATTTTGCTACGAAGAGTTCGACAATTCCTGTAGAACTTAGAATTGTTACCATTGAAAATGGACTTCCTACGGGAAATATTGTTGAAGGATCAAACGTTATAAAATTTCCATCAGAAATTGTAACATCATCTACAGCATCATTAGCAACAACATTTGCTTTTGATGCTCCAGTATACTTGCCAAAAGGCGAATATGCATTTGTAATTCTTGCAGATACTGATGCATATAATGTTTGGGTTTCTCGTGTAGGTGAAGAAGATATTTCTACGGCAAATCTACCTGAAATTCAAAAAATCATTATCAATAAACAACCATCATTAGGTTCTTTATTTAAATCTCAGAATGCTTCTACTTGGGAACCATCACAACTTGAAGATCTAAAATATGTTGCAAGAAAAGCAAAGTTTACCAAAGAAAAAGGAACATTTAAGTTCTACAATCCAGAATTAAGAACTTATAATTCTAGAAATAATCTACAAACAAATCCAATTGAAGTTTTTGCTAAGAAGGTAACTCTTGGACTATCTTCTGCCATCACATCACCATTTGCTGTTGTTGGTTCTCAAATTAAGCAAGACAATACAACTTCTAGTGGATTTGTAGAAAGTCTACGTGGTGCTGTTGGTTTAGCAAACACTGGTTTAAGTGTAACTAATGTTGGAGTTGGTTATTCTAACGGAACATTCCAATCTGTAAACTTCACAACCTTAACTGGTTCTGGAACTGGTGCAGCTGGTATTGTTACCGTTAGTGGAGGAGCAGTTGCTAATGTATGCGTAACTTCTAGTGGTCGTGGATATGCAGTTGGCGATACTTTAACTGCCACACTTGGAAGCAATACACTAGGTCAAAATCTAACCTTTACAGTTGGTGTTGTTACCTCAACAAATACTCTTGTTCTAACTAATGTGACTGGACAAGAATTCAATACTTCAGATCAAATTCAATACGTCCCAACTGCAGGCGCTGGTGTAGGTGTAGGATCAACTCTATTCTCGATTGTTCCTTCTACAGTAACGATCAATACCGATCAATATGATGGTACTTACTTCAAAGTAAATCATAAGAACCATGGAATGCACGCTGATAACAATATTGTGACAATCACTGGTATAAGTGGTGATACTGTTCCAACTGCAATTCAAGTTGGATATGCAGTAAGTTCTATTGATAATATTAGTGTAGCAAGTAGTACTAACTTCAATATATTTGAAGGTTCTCAAGTTTCTGCTTCAAATCCTGGCTTTGCATTGATTGGTGATGAAATTATTGCATATACAGGTGTTGGTAATAATATCTTAACAGGTATTACAACCAGAGGAATTGATGGCACAACTCCAAGAACATATTCGCAAAATACTCCTATTCAAAAATATGAATTTGCTGGTGTTTCATTAAGAAAAATTAATAAAACCCATAATTTAATTGATGCATCTAATACTATTCAAGATAAAGTAACTCTTGATCATTATCACGTCAAGATTTCAAGTTCTTCTGTATTCAACTCAAGCAAAATTGGTGGTGGATCAAATGCTAAGGCAACTCAAAATATTCAATTTGAAAGCATTGTTCCACATGTAGATTATACTTTACCAAACGGAACCAATATTAATGCTCAGGTAAGAACTGTATCTGGAACAAGTGTAGATGGAACCGAAATTTCATTCCAAGATAAAGGATATGAACCAGTTTCACTAACAAATGAAACTGCATTTAAAGATCCTAGAATAATTGCTTCTAGAGTAAATGAAGAAGCAAAATTACTTGCTCTTCCTGGTGCGAAATCATTTACCTTTGAACTTGAACTAAGCACAACAAATGAGAATGTCTCACCGACTATAAATGCATTTGAAAGTTTCGTTACTACACAATCACATAGAGTAAACAGTCCAATTGCAAATTATGCTACGGATAGAAGATCAAATCTTCTTGTAGAAGATCCACATGATCTATCATATCTAACTAAAGTGATTAGTCTAGAAGCACCTGCAACATCATTGAAGGTAATTCTAGACGCTTACAGACCAGTATCTGCAGACATTAGAGTTCTATACAGACTGTTTAGAGTTGATGGGGCAGAGCTTGATAAAGTATTTGAACTATTCCCTGGGTATGACAATCTTGATACTAACCAACAAGTAATTAACATTAAAAATAATAGCGGAAGATCTGATAGAAATATTTCTGCAAGTCTTGATAATCAATTTGTTGAATATACTTGGACTGCAAATAATCTACCACAATTTAGTGCTTATCAAATTAAAGTTGAAAGTTCATCAACAAATCAAGCACAATCACCAAAAATTAGAAACTTTAGAGCAATTGCATTGGCATGATAAAACGAGCAAAAGTAGAAGATCATTCAAATCTTGAAAGAGACTTACATACACAAGCAATCATAAACACAGATATGGTTGCTTACGAGAAATATATCAATGAAAGAAATACTCGTTTACGTTATGAAACAGAACTTAAAGAACTGAGATCTGAAATCGAAGTTCTAAAGTCTCTAATTCTCAATAAATAATTATAGTATAAAGGTGGGAGATGGCAGTTCCAGTAGTCAACCTGGTAATTGAACAGGGAGCTGATTTTACAAGGACTTTTAATTTGAAAAAGTCCGATGGATCTCCATTGGATTTGACACCTTATAATTTTTCGGTAAAAATGAGGAAGTGGAGTGGTTCTGCTGGATTTATTAGTTTTGCAACAACATATAATGGAAATCCAACTTTAGGAAATTTGACAATATCACTAACAAATTCTCAAACTGGAATTATTACTTCTGGTAGATATAATTATGATGTAATTATTACAAACACATCTGCAAGTAGTACTAAAACTAAAGTAATTACTGGACAGATAACTGTAAATTCTACCGTTTCCTAAAATGTCGGACATAGTTGTTTCTACTGAGGGAAATGGTTCTTTAGTTTCTTCAGTTGTATCACTAGATATTGCAGCAGATTCCGATATTGGTACAGGACAAATAGAAGTAATTGTTGCATCAGCAGGAGGAGGAGTGGCAAATCTATCAGATATTTTAGACGTAGATACGTCAAATTTAGATGGATCGACTAACAAGTATGTAATGATATATGATGCGGTTTTACAAAAATATAAGTTTATAAATCCAGATGATATTTTAGATGCTTCTGTTGGAATAACAACAACTGATCCTACTCCTGTAGGAATGTCAACAGCAACCATAAATTACTTGGATGATGTATTGGATAATAAAATTGATCTAGATGCTGGGGAATGGTAAAATTCTAAATAATTGGGAACGAAAAAAATAATTTACCCATAATTCCTATGACTGCTCCAGTTATTCAGTTTAAAAGAGGTCTGTTTAGCAACTTACCTGGTTTAAGAGCAGGTGAACCAGGATTTACTACGGACAAGTATGATCTTTATGTTGGTATTGACAGTACCACGAATGGAAATAAATTCTTTGGATCACACCGCTATTGGACAAAAGAAACAACATCAGCAGGTTCTGGTCTAAATCTTGTTGAGGGCACAGAAAATGGTGATAATACTATTACTCTGAAGGCACCAGCAAGTATTCCTGCAAATTATACAATTACTTTTCCAAGTGCTATTGTAACCGATGGTTATTTAAAGGTTGCAAGTGATGGAACTCTTTCTTGGGCACCAAATCTTACATCATCAACACTATCAATTAGCGGAATTTCAACGCTAGGTCAAGCACTTGCTACAACAGTAAGTGCTACTGGTATTATTACCGCATCCTCATTCTCTGGTTCTGGTTCAGGACTAACTGCAGGAACAGTTCCAGTATCTGCTTTAGATATTGATGGTGCTACTGCAGCAACAGGATTGACATCAGATGACTTATTCATCATTGATGATGGTGCTGGTGGTACTAATAAGAAGTTAACAGCACAGCAACTTTCAGATTATGTTCTAGGTGGTTCTGGCGGTGCTACCTTCCCTGCAATTACTGTAACAGGTATTGCTACAATCAATACCTTAAAGGCAACTACATCAACAACCACAGGTATTGCAACAGCATCTTCATTTAGAGGTTCTGATTTCCGCGATACTGATGGATCATTAGTTCCTCTTGTTGGTGTTTCTTCTGCTTCTGCTCATACTGGACTAGTTACTGCATTCAAATTTACTGGAACAGGTCTTGAAGAGTATACAGTAGCAAATGAAATTGCAACAATTAAGATTTCTGGTGTTGCTGCTTCAACTTATACAACGAATGAAGTCTTTACTGCAACTCAAGGTCAGACATCATTTAACTTTACTGCTGGTTATGAAGATGGATTTGTTGATGTATATTTAAATGGTATTCGTTTAATTAGTGGTACAGACTTTACTGCTAATAATGGTGCTGATGTAGTCTTAGCATCTGGAGCAACTGCTGGTGATGAACTAGAAGTTGTTTCATTCAAAGAACTTGGCGATGTATTCTCACTAAACAACCTAAGACTTGCTGGTGGTTTAAGAGTAACTGGAGTTGTAACTGCTACTAGTTTTAATGGTGCATTAAATCAAACTGCAGGTGTTTCTACTGTTGGACAACTTTCAGCAGTTACAGTAAATGCTTCAGGCATCGTTACAGCATCTTCGTTCAGTGGTTCTGGTTCAGGTCTATCTGCTGGTACAGTTCCTGCTTCAGCAATTGATATTGATGGAGCTACTGCTGCTACTGCTCTAACGTCAGATGATCTATTCCTAATCGATGATGGCGCAGGTGGTACTAACAAGAAACTAACAGCGCAACAACTTTCTAATTATGTTCTAGGTGGTTCTGGCGGTGCTACCTTCCCTGCGATCAATGTAACAGGTTTAGGTACAGTTTCCCAACTTCAAGCAACTACAGCAACAGTAGGTGCTGGTCTAACGGTTTCTGGAGCAACTGATCTAAACGGTGGTCTAGATGTTTCTGGTAGTGCAACTATTGATCAACTAAGAGTTTCTGGTGTTACAACTTCAACTGGTGGTTTTGTTGGTGCTTTAACTGGTAATTCTAGCACTGCTACAGCACTTCAAACTGCTCGTAACTTCCAAGTTACTGGTGATGCTGCTTCTGCTTCAGTATCGTTTGATGGAACTGCTAACGTTGGTCTTGCAGTAACACTAGCAACTGTTAACAGTAACGTTGGAACATTTGGTTCACAAACACAAATTCCTGTTGTTACTGTTAACGCTAAAGGTCTTGTTACTGCCGTATCAACTGCTTCAGTTGGTACTGCTTTAACGGTAACTGGCGATAGTGGTTCAGAAAATATCAATTTACTCTCAGAAGCTCTAACAATTTCTGGTGGTACAAACCTAACTTCTTCAGCTGCTTCAAATACTGTTACAATTAACCTTGATCCAAACATTTCATTAACAAGTGTTGTTGCTTCTGGTGTTGTAACTGCTACTGGTGGTTTCTCTGGAAATGTAACTGGTAATTTAACAGGTAACGTAACTGGAAACCTCAATTCAACTGGAGTTTCTACTGCTTCGTTCCTACAGGCAACTACAGTAAACGCTTCAGGCATCGTTACAGCATCTTCATTCAGTGGTTCTGGTTCAGGTCTATCCGCAGGAACAGTTCCAGTATCTGCTTTAGATATTGATGGTGCTACTGCAGCAACTGCCTTGACTTCCGATGACTTATTCATCATTGACGATGGTGCTGGTGGTACTAATAAGAAGTTAACAGCACAACAACTTTCTAACTATGTTCTAGGTGGTTCTGGCGGTGCTACCTTCCCTGCGATCAATGTAACAGGTTTAGGTACAGTTTCTCAATTACAAGTAACTACAGCAACCGTAGGTGCTGGTCTAACGGTTACTGGAGCAACTGATCTTAATGGTGGTTTAGACGTTTCTGGTGGCGAAACAGTTCTTTCTTCGGCAACAGTTTCAGATCTAACTTCAGGTCGTGTTGTTCTTGCTGGAACAAGTGGTGCTCTTGAAGATAGTGCTAACTTAACGTTTGGTGCTAATGGTCTAAGAGTAACTGGAACTGCAAATTATACAGGCATTGTAACTGCATCTTCGTTCTCTGGTCCTTTAACAGGTAATGTTACGGGTAACTTAACTGGTGAAGTTAATGCTTCTTCAATTAATGTTTCTGGACTTTCTACTTTTGTAGGAAATGCTGTATTCCAGGGTCATGCAAGTTTTGGAGATCAAGATGAAATTAGATTGGGTGCTTCTGACGATTTAAAAATTGTTCATACAGCATCTGGAGCTCCATTTGATCGCAATAGAATTATTTCTAATGTCACTTCATCTAGCATTATTGGACTTGCGGTTGAAACCGCAGGTGGAAGCATTGTTTTCAGTAAAAATGATGTAATCTTTGGTAGTGGTGAGAACCTTGCAAGATTTATTCCAGATGGTGCAGTAGAGCTTTATCACGATAGCTCCAAGAAGTTTGAAACCACAGGATACGGTGCAACCGTCTTTGGAACTTTACAGTCACAGCAAATAAATGTTTCTGGTGTTACAACTTCAACTGGTGGTTTCTCTGGAAACCTGACAGGTAATGTAACTGGAAACCTTAATTCAACTGGAGTTTCTACTGCTTCGTTCTTACAAGCAACTACAGTAAACGTATCTGCTGCTGCTACAATTCCAACTCTAAGTGGAACAACAGCAACCTTTACTAATATCACTGCTAACGGCGGATTTACTGGCAATATCAATACTTCTGGTATTGGTACTATTGCAACACTAAAGGCAACTACAGCAACAGTAGGTGCTGGTCTAACGGTTTCTGGAGCAACTGATCTAAACGGTGGTTTAGATGTTTCTGGTGGCGAAACAGTTCTTTCTTCCGCAACAGTTTCTGATTTAACTGCAGGTCGTGTTGTTCTTGCTGGAACAAGTGGTTCTCTTGAAGATAATTCAAACTTAACATTCAGTTCTGGTGCTGGATTACGTGTAACTGGTGGTGCTAATGTTTCTGCAGCATCTACATTTGGAGGAAACTTAAATGTTGGTGGTAACGTTGTTGTAACTGGTGACCTAACAGTTAACGGAACGACAACTCAAATCAATACAGTCACAATGACTGTTGAGGATACATTATTAGAACTTCAAGTAATTGATGGATCTGCTCCAGCATCAGACACCAACAAAGATGTTGGTATTGTAATGAATTACTTCACATCATCTGCTAAGAAAGCCGCATTCTACTGGGATGATTCGGTAAGCAGAATGGTTGCAGCAAGTGATGTAAGCGAAAGTAGTGGAGTTCTAACAGCATCTACGTTTGCTGGATTGGAAATTGGTTCATTGTTCCTAAATGATTGCGCTGGTGCTTCTCAAGTAATTTCTTGCAGTGGTACTACAAGATCTCTTGAGAACATTACAATCGATGGTGGATTGTTCTGATCCTAATTAAAATCAAATAAATAGGGGGAGTTAGAAACTCCCTTTTTTTATATCTATGAATGAACAAGAATTAAAAGTATTGGTCGGTGTTTATCAAAGAAGACTAACTGATGCATATGCACAAGCAATTGCACTTGAAGCAAAGACTTTAGTACAACAAGAAATAATTAATAATTTACAGCAACAATTGCAAGAACAAATTCCTAAAAAAATTACAAAAAAACCAGATGCTGGTGAATTTTAGTATATAAATAATACCAACTTAGAGACATAAATTCAATCTAATCAATCTTCCGTAAAGAGAGTATATACTAGTTCTGGCGGCGATTAAATGAATGGAAAAAGTCTCTGCTTTATAGCAGATTTTTTATTTTTTGTAAATGGCAAATCCAACAATCAAGGTAAAAAGATCAGCGGTATCTGGGAAAATTCCTACAGTAACGCAGCTGGATCTTGGTGAGTTAGCTATCAATACTTTTGATGGAAAAATATATACCGAAAGAGATCAATCTTCAGTTGGTGTTGGCACAACAGTAATTGTTATTAATCCATGGTCTGTTGGAACTGGAACAAATACTTATAACACATTTTTTACTGAAGGTAATGTAGGTGTTGGAAGCACTTTACCAACATCAAAATTTTCAGTTGTTGGTAATGCATTTATTTCTGGTGTTACTACCTCAACAGCAATAATAACTGGAAATATTAAAACTACTGGTGTTTCGACTATTAGTGGATTTACATTTCCAACTTCTGACGGAACAACTGGTCAATCTCTTGCTACAGATGGAAATGGTAATTTATATTTTACTAGTTCTACTAGCACCGTTGGATCATCTAGTAGTATTTCTGATCAATATTTTACAGCAACACAAGGTCAAACAACATTCACATCATCGCAAAATTTTACAAATAGATCTGTACAAGTTTTTGCAAATGGAATAAAATTAAGAGAAACTACAGATTTTACTTTAACTGAACCAACTACTATAACTTTAGTAGAAGGTCTTAAAGTCAATGATAGATTAAATTCTGTTGTATCATTTGGATATACTTTAGACGAAGAGTATTTTACAGCAACTCAAAATCAAACACAATTTTCTCTTAGTGGTTCATTTTCTACTTCAGAAAATATTAAAGTTTATCTAAATGGATCTAAGTTAAGAACTGGTATTGATTATTCAGCATCTTCTTCAGTACAATTAGTTTCAGGAGCTACTGCGGGAGATGAAATTGATTTAGTTTCTGATACCGCAGAGGATTATTTTACAGCAACTCAAGGTCAAACAACATTTACACCATCTAGTTCAACTATCACTTCAAGTAATCTTCAAGTATTTTTAAATGGTGTTAAATTAGAATCTGTAGATTATACAATTGTATCTCCAAAAATTATTTTAACAAATGGGGCGTCTGCTGGGGATCAAATAGATGTTGTTATTACAAGAACCTAATAAATAGAAAAAAGTAGGTATATCAATGGCAAACCCTGCTTCAAGACAGGAATTAGTAGAATACGCTAAAAGACAATTAGGATATCCTGTATTGGAGATCAATCTCGCTGATGAGCAGATTGAAGACTTGATGGATGATGCTATTCAAATGTATCAGAATAGACACATGGATGGTGTCGAACTGATGTATTTGAAACATAAAGTTACGCAACCATTTTTGGATGCAATTCAAGCAAGAGGATCTAGTAAATCTATTGGTATAACAACAACTTCAGGAACAGCTAATATTACTGG
>Ga0208465_1000160_pt1 | contig 21746 bp, 25 predicted proteins | sample LakMenEpi31Aug10_FD_150749 | JGI IMG/M metagenome (GOLD analysis project Ga0208465, IMG submission 150749) | Freshwater microbial communities from Lake Mendota, WI - 31AUG2010 deep hole epilimnion (SPAdes) | ecosystem: Environmental > Aquatic > Freshwater > Lake > Epilimnion/Euphotic zone ...
TCAACTGCAAAGTGCTAGTACGGGTCACTTCACCAAGTTCACGACGCACAGCCAACCAGTCGTTAACCAAACCCTCAACCAGACGGGCCTTAGCCGTCAAGTCAATAGCCACACCCTCCTTAACGGCATCCAAAGTAGATGACGCACCACGCCGCGACTCGCGCCTGAGAGCGTCAACACCATCCTGAATCACCTTGGACTGGGCTTCAATCAGCGAACCCTTCGCGCTACGAAGGTTCGCAACCTCAGTAGCCAAAACCTCCTTGGCAACCAAAGCCGCAAGACCATCACGGTCATACGGCAAACCCTTGGCATCCATCACCGTTGTTACGTTCTTATAGCGTGTAGCAAAATCGGTGTGTACACGAATCTTGGTTGTGATGTCATCCAAGGCGTCTTTGGCCGCCACGGCCTCGCGGACCCACGACCTAGTGGTATCGTCAGTAAACACCTGTTTGGTGTTAATTTTGCGCATCGTTTCAACCGTGTTAATCAAACGGTCAAAGAACGTTTGATACTCTTCCAGCATCACATTCTTAATGTTCGCACCCAAAGCAGGCGAGTCAATAAAAGATGCGTACTCGCTGAGAGCGCGTGCTTTGGCTTGACGCAACAAACCTGTTGCCTTATCGAACTGCTGTCTCGCAGCGGTTTCGACACCATCAATTGTTGCAACGCCAACCTTTTCAAGAAGCGCATTGCGACGCGCATAAATATTGTCAATGTTGTTAAACGCTGGCACTAAATCCAACTCAAACCTGCGAATAACGCTCAAACCATTTTTGCTGACATATTTTTTCAACTCGTCAGCGCCAAGATTCCACAAACCACCGTACTCTGCGTTGATTCGTGCTTCCAGCAACTTCTCAAGTTTTGCTGCTCCATCCTTACCGAATGCACGTTGCTTCATCGCAGCAGACATTGAACCCAAAACCTCCGCCGTACGGCGCGGGTCACCAGTTGTTAAACCAGCAATAATCTCATCCGCATACTTTTGCGTAATAGCCAACTTGGGTGGCAAAGCCGCCCCAGCCCTAGCACCAAAACGAATACCGCGCAACCTAGCAACACCAGCACCAACAGCATCATCAATCTGTGAATCCAAACGATTCACCAACGCACCATGAATATAGTCGTAACGCCGTTTCGTTGCATCATACGCAACCTGAACATTGCCGATATTGTTAATGTCGGCAACAAGCAACTTTGTTTCATGGTCAAGTTTCGTAGCCCCATCAAACGTTCTACGGGCATCATCAACCAAAGTTGCCGCCTCAGGCGAATACTTCGCGGCAGTCTCGGAACCATCACGATACGAACCACGGAACTGCTCAAACGCGTTCCGTGCCCGATACTCCTGCTCCGACCCATCAACAACCCTGTAAGGCTCAATAGTCGGGGCCAACGGTTGTTCGGCAGTTTTGCCAACAACAACGTTGCCCGATTCGTCAACCTCAACAATAGCGTTCCTGCGACGCAGAACAGCCTGCGCCTCCTCAGGCATTGCACTAATCGTTGGCAACTTCACAAGCGTCTCATCCAACTGGCGTTGCAGAGAATCCAACTGATTCCTAGCAGACTTCAACTCGCCAAGAACAGCGTTAGCAACATCCCGTTCGGCAGCAGCCTTGTTGATAACAGGGTCAAAACGGCGTGCAGCCGCCTCAGCACCCACCTCGCGGCTAGCCTTAGCGACCGCCTCACGTTCAGCCGCCTCAGCAACATTTATCGCACGCTCAGTGCGATAAATAGCATCGTCAATCAACTTGGCTTGCGTAGCCAAATCAAACTGTTTAGCCTGATTTTCCGACACAAACTTTGACATGTCGGCAATAACATTCTTCAACTCACCCTGAAGAACAACACCACGCGCCTTGAGAATCTCCTCAACCTTTTTCCTGAAAGTTCCAAGACTCTCGGCGTACGGCTTGTACAACTCGTCGTATTTCTCTTGAGCAACCTTTTTCTGCTTCTTCAGGTCATCAACAAACTCCGAGTTTGCTTCACGCCACGCCTTGTCACGTGCCTTGGTTGCGGCCTCGTCAACAACCTCACCAGACAATTCATCAATCTTCCCAGCAACACCAGCCTGCACCAGACGGTCAGCAAACTTCTGGTTACCAATAGCCTTAGAAACCTGACGGGCATAACCATTCAACAGCGTGTTGATGTCATCCTCGAGAACTTTGATACCAAACTCGCGGTTAAAAACACGGTTGATTTCGTCAATCGTGTCCTCACCAAAAGTCAATTTCTTTCCACCGACCTCATACACCTGACCGGGGGTAATGCGGAATGTACGTGAACGCACCGCAGACGGTGCACGCAACTCGTTCACCGTCACACCAAACAGTTTACGAACATCCTCAGCGAACTTGTCGTCGGCGCTGAACAGCGCACGACCCTCGTCGGTCCACACTCGCGGTGCATAGTTCGGAATGTAACCAACCTGCACACCCTCATCAACCATGCGCTTATGCCAAGACTGCAACAGGAACGACGCAGAGCGAGCCGCAGGCGACTGGTCAAACGCACCCTTCTCCAACGCTTTAGTTACCTCAGCGGCATCGGGAGCCTCACGAATAGTTGAGGCAACATTATCAAAATCTTGACCCAACTGCTTCAGAACCAGACCCTCGTAACCTTTACGATTAACAATCGCACCGTAAGTTTTCGCCGCATTCGTCGCACTGATGCGACCCTTGCCAGCCAACAGTTTCTCTGTGAGGTCCAAGAAACGTTCGTCGCTACGCGCACGACGCACCTTTCCACCAACCTCGGTGGCACCCAAACCCGCCCTAGTTTTCGACAGGCCACGACCAATAACTTCGCCAACACCCTGAGTGCCCGGGATACGAATACCCTCAGCGCCACCAAGATACAAACCTGCCTTGGGCAGGTTGTATGCCGCACGCTCCGCAGCAGTCAAACCAGTCAGGCCACGAACACCAGCCTTCTGAACAAGTGTTTCAGCGGCACCTTTAGATGCCAACTCTGTTGCCAACGCCAAACGTCCAGCAGCGCCAGCAAACTTGCCTGCACCAAGCGTCACATAAGTCGAAGGGTCCAATGCAACATCGCCCGTAAAACCTATGGCGCGGTCAAACCACTTGTTACCAGTGTTTACAAACTTGCCAACACCAAAAGTCGGGTCCTTAACCTGCTTGGCGAACTCCGCAAACGATGCGTCACCACCCTCAGCCAAGTCATACAATTCTTTAAAACCGGAAATAACAGCACGACGCGGAACATCAATCGCTGCCAATGGCGTCAAAGCAACACGTGTCACCGGATTAGACAAAATCTTTTTAAATAAACCCGGTTCTTTTTCAACAGGTTTACTTAGGTCAGAAAGATAATCAACCTCAAGCAACACATTTCTTTCAGACGGCTTAACCTTGCCGCGAATAGTTTTGCTTGACTTCAAAAAATCCTGATACGCCTGACGCAAAACAGGGTCAGTAAAAGAAGCAGTCTGACGTGCCGCACCAGACGGCACAGACGCCGCAGCCCCAGCACCATAATTTAAAAGAACATTAGCCACGATTAAGTGCTCTCAAAAAAGCGGCACGCTGAACATCAAAAGCCGAAGGCTTCTTAGCCTGTTCCTGTTGCAACCTAGTGAACTCCTTCATATAGGCATCGTTATACGCTTTATTCATACGTTCCTGATACTGGATGCCAGCCTTAGCAGTCCCTGCATCCTTCTTCGCCTGCTTCTCCAAAAACTTCGCATACCACTCTTTAGTCTTGTCAGGTTTAGGGGTCAACTTTTCATCAACCTCTTTAGAAGCCTCACCCATCGCCAGCGGCAAAGCGGCAATACCAAAACCCGGAATAGCGTACTTGGGAAGATTCCCCAATGTGGAACCAATCTTCAACAACCAACTCGGAACCTTCGGAGTCTTGGTCCCCGGTGTGATGTTGAAAGGCCCCGGCAAATCCACGCCCTCAGGGAACTCGGCCTGAACACTCTTCATCGGCTCAGGCTTCGCAGCCTTCTCGGCGGCAGCACGAAAACCTTTGGCACGCTCATTAGCCGCCAACAACGCACGTTGAAACAACGGGTCAGCACCCGGTTGTTTCAACCCAATCGGCTGCGCATTGTCCGCACCCAACGACCCCAACAACGGCGACAACTCCTGCAAACCCAAATCCTTCAAAACATCAACAGGACTCTTGGCTGGATTAGCAATATCAAACTTTGCCTTAGCGGAACCAAACTCACCCAAAGCCTTCGTAATCTCATCAACCGAATCCTGAGACATGTCATACTCGCCAGCCTCATTAGCAGCCATCACACGCTGAGCCACATCCACGGGGTCAAACCCTTGGTCAATCAACTCGTAAGCATTGCGAACCGCACGCCCCTCACCAGAAGACGCCGGGTACTTAGCCAGCAAAACAGAACGGTTCGTGTCAACGAACTGTTCCTGCTGCCCAACACCACCAGAGGCAAGCATGTCTTGAAAAGACTGCTTCGTCAGCATCGAAAGAATTGCTTTAAGTTCAGCCTCAGTCATCTAAATCTCACTTCTTCTTAGGTTGAAATGAAGCGGCCAACTTTGGGAATTTCTTTTTGGCTTCAGCAATCGAACCCTTAAAATTGGGATGCATCGCCTTCACCGCCTTATTGAAAGTACCGTAATTTTTGGGAGCCTGCTTAACGGCCTGAGCCCTAGTAGCAGCCTTACCCTTAGTCTTCCCTGTCACCTGTGAAGTTTCTTCCGTCTTAGTGGAAGCATCCTTTTGGTCTGCGGTACCAAAAATGCTAGTTAAGGTTCCCTTATCAACCTTTCCACCCTTGCCAAGCAATTCAATCAACTGCCCCTGTAACGTTTCCTTGGAAGAACCTTTCTTTCCTTGGAGACCAGCCAGAAGAGCGGAATCGTCACGAATCTGCTGCTCCAGACCTTGACGCAACTCCTCACCCTTACCCAGCAACTGTTGACCGTAACCAGCCTTATTAGCCTCAAGTGCCTGCTGAGCAAAAAGGTTTGCCAACCCCTGCTCAGACTGGCGGGACTGCAAACCAGCGGTTTGCAAACCCGACATCACATTCAAAAGATTCTGAAACTGGCCACCACCAACCTGCGCCGCTTCCCGTGCCGCAGCAACCTCTGCCTGCAGCGGTTCACCAGAAACACCCTGCTGTTCCAGCAGGCCAGCCAAAGCGGGGTCAGCAACCCCGGTTTGGGCCTGCACATTTGCAAACGGATTCGTCATGTTCTGCGCCAAGTAATTCATCAAAGCAGTATTCGCAGCCCCGATGTTGCCTTGTGCTTGACCGTACAAATTGCTCAACTGCCCCTGCATGGCAGTCACGGGGGCCATATATGCCCCCGACTGCAAACTGGCACGATTGGTGCCCAAAAGGCCCTCTAAGGCGCCAATAGACGGGTCGTACTCCTGACCATAGGACCCGCCCCTGAGGGCCGCTATAAGGGCATCCGTGGCGCTTTGAACCCCGGGTGCAACACCGCTACCACCAGTCGACAGATTTGCACCAGTGTAATCTGGTGTTTGGTCAGCAAAATCCTGAGCAGCCTGATTCGTGCCAGCAAACACATTTCTGGATTCAATTTCCTGAGGGGTGGTCGAAACACCCATCAACTGTCCCCCACGATACGTATATGTACGGCCATCTTTGGTGACCTTTTTGTCCGAAATTACGGGGGTGCCAGCCCCACGGACCGACCCTCTAAGGACATTCTGCGCACCAGCAGGCATACCACCAGTCGTATAAACGCCCGTACTATTTTTCTTGGGGGGTTTAGGCGAGACAGCCCTGCCACCATCAATTGTTGCATTACGAAAAACCATCACAACCTCCTACGAAAGAAACGGCTTAAACGAACTAAGAGTTGCCGCAGACTCCGAAATCTCCCGAGCCTTATCAGCCTCAATATCAGCCAACGCCGCCCGATAATCAGCCTCCAACCCAGCCTGCTCATAGTCACCCATCATCTGCTGCTGGTTCAACTGGTCCTGAAGGTCCTGCTGGTCACGAAACGCCTGCTTCGCAAAATCCTGCAAACCCTTAGAATAAATACCGCTAGAAACACTAGGGCCAGCCAACCCACGCTGAGTGTAACCAGACACAAACCTAGGAGATTCCTCCCTGTAACGTTCCCCAACCATCCTTAGGTCACGTTGCCCACGGGTACGTGACAAAAAGTTGGCATAAGCATTACGAGCACCTGTAGCGCCGAACTGCTGTTGGGCAGTGCGGCGCCGTGCTTCATATGGGCTAAAGTCAATAATGCTCATAAATACCGCCTATTTGTCACTAGGACGACTGGGACTCTTCCGTAGGACCGTCCGACTCGGCAACATTTTCCGATTGGATTTGACCAATGTACGCCTCCAAGGTGGCAATTTTTACCGCCTGCTCGGCAATTTGGCGCAAAAGCGACTCAATCACCTTACTTGGGTCGACCTGAATCTGCTCGTTACTCACTGGGCTACTGCTCCTTCTTCTAATTGTTTAACTCTAGAACTAAGTTCTTTGACTGCCTGCACAAGCGGAGCAATAAACTCTGTAATACCAATGTATTGACGGTCATATACGGCATCTTCCGTACAGGCAACAAGACCCATATTCGGTCCACCAATATCATGAATTTTAACATCCCGCGTTTCACCAATAGCGTCAAGCGCAGCCCTCACATTTTGTGCACTAAAACCATAATAATAATGTGATTCCGTTGTTTCGGGTTCATCGTCGGGGTTTTCCGTTAATTTAAGAAACGATATTGGATTTAGATTTTCAATAAAATTAAGACCAGCATTTAACGGTTGGATATTGCGTTTATATCTTTCATCTGAACCAATGGCCAGAGTGCTATAAGAAAACAACCAGTTCCAAGCGTTATTATTTCTGAATGAACCAGAATATTGGTCACCCTGAACCATGTATGTTTGGGCGCTTGCAAACTCGATTCCATCCCAAGTATTAGTAATTCCATTTCCGCCGACACTAATTGCGCCATAGGACCCGCGTGAACGTCCAACATTGCCAGAAAAAACGTTTCCGGTACGAAATTCGTTTTCACAATAAAAAGGTTTATTGTTATAAACGCGCAACCAGTTGTCGTACATCCAAATTCCGCCAGCATGCGCTTCGTTATACCAACCAGTACCAGTAGTGGAACGAAACCAATTGCTCGCAGATACAGAACCATTATAAGTAATACCGGTTCCGCCAGCCTGAATATAACCAGCGTTTGATATTGCTTGACCATTCATCTCCACAAATCCGTGAATCCTTATTGGCCTACCAGAATAATAATTCACATAGATATCTTGACCGGTTCCGCAATCAAGATGTAGATTTCCGTTCGTGGAAATAACTTGAGCAATTCCGCCACCAACCACATTTGGCGTAGAACCAACCCTAAGGTATGAACCCCATGTTGAGTTGGGACCAAACTGCATATATGAGTTATTTCCATTTGAAAGATACATAATATTATTAGAGTCAAGACAAAATGGCGTTGAGTTATTGCTACCCATATAAAGGTTGCCAGCATAAATATTTGTTAGTCTCGTATGACCAGTGCCAGACTCATAGCGAACACGAAAACCTTCTCCGTTTGTACCACTTTGTCCAAGAAACAAATCAACGTTTGACGCTGACGTTGTTTCACGCAACTCTAAAGTTGGCGTACTACCAGAAATAATAATATTTTGTGGCAAAGTAACTGTTACTGAACCAGTATTACTAGAAACAGTAATCTGATTTGCGGTACCAGCCAAACTGGTAACACCCGTATTGGACACGGTGACTACACCGGTTCCACTGGATAAACCAATACCAGTACCAGCCGTTAAACTAGTGACACCAGTATTAGACACGGTAACTACACCAGTCCCACTAGATAAACTGATACCAGTACCAGCCGTTAAACTAGTGACACCACTGGCGGCTGCAGCCGTAATAGCGTTATCCAACTTTTCCAAATAACTAGACAACGACGAAAACGTCTGCTGGAGTGGACGGGAGTCCTCTCCGCGCAGACTTGCTGTCGTCGGGTTTGTCCAGCGGTCAACCATTACAGCATCACACCAGATTGTGTTGGATTCCAGCCGCGAACCCACATTGTTATTGTGCTCAAATACAGAGTGTTAGAACCAGTTACCGTCTGTGGGCTAACCGACCATTGGGTTCCAGACAAATATTTAGAAGGCCACATTATTACCCCACAGTAAGACGGGGGAGTATACAAAAATGCTTCCGTATTGGCGCACCAACTGGTCAAAACACCAGTGCCACCAAGACTCGTTGGTGAACCCGGCCAATTAAAATTAAAATCGTAGTAACTTCCCCAACTTTCACGTAAATAAAATGCATCAATACGATAATAGAAATCATCGTCATCAAATGATGGTCTGGAAACAGCGGGTATGGTAACAGTACTTGAATTACCAACCGCAGAACTCAAATTTTCGTTTGACAAATAATACAAAGAATCAGAAATGGAACCATATTTTGAATATGGTGAACGATAAGCAAATCCTGCAATCCCGGATACAAATAATGTATACCCATTGTTATAGGGGTCACCACCGCTTGTGTTAGTCCACGGCGAATCAAAATTGTCAGAATTGTTAAACAAACGCTTAGCCCAAATATCAATATTTGCGCCATTAACAAGTTGAGTCCAACCCAACTGGGTTGGGTACGAACCAGCAGTTACGGCGACAACAGCAACATCGCCCTCTTGAAACGTGTATCCAGCAGAAGGAGTGAAAATTACCTGAATTGATGTAAGATATGAACCACTGTTATAGGTGGTGCAATCAGTAAAATATTTATAGCCACTTCCAACAATTACTGGAGGAATCATTTAACCCACCCACGTGTACTCAAGAAACACAGTCATCGACATATTCTGCGGTGAACCAGTAGTAGCGGTAACCACCAACGAAATCAAATCATTATTAAACAACGTAACATCGGCGGGGTCGGTGTCTGCTGCAGTTGTAATAACACTCATGCCGGTAAAACCTGCAATGTCAACCCCGTTATTTTGCAACTTGCAAGTTACACTCGTCCCCGAATTGATTCGGTGACGAGCAGAAATCAACTTCACAGTCTGGGTGCTGGGGACCCTCACGAAAAAAGGGTTGATGTAGTCAATTTGTCCCGACTGCACATTCACGGGTCCACCAATCACAAACGTGTGAGGCACAACAATCTTCGGGTAAGAAGCCAATTTGCTGGCGGCAATATTGCCGGCCAGCATCGTGTTCGTAATCGAACCCGGAGCGTTGACCGTCGAACCGTCAGTTTGAACAACAGAATTTTCAACAAACGACTTGACGGCATTAAAGTTTGCATTCACCTGCGTGGCATCAGCCACGGTACCGTTCGTAAACGAATACGGAATATTCAAACTAGACACAACTAACCCCTAACTCTACGCGGATTAAACTTCACAGTAAAACTATCTACACCCCATGACAGACCTGTCGGACCAGTAATCTCCAACTGGACAGCCCGAGCCAACCCGAGGTTGGAACCAGTCTCAAGGAACGCACCTTCGTTCGGGGGACCCCAACTGGAGGAACCCCACAACATGTTGCCGTTTGGTGCAAAGCCCCACAACGCACCCAAACCAGTAGCCGCAATATTCAAATTGAATGTGCGCTTCTGAGAACCAGCAGCCTCCTCATAATCATGATAAACGTCGATAACCAAATCACGTGCCGTAGGTTTTTGCTTCAAAACAAAATCGGGACGGCGCCACATCTTTTTTATACTGTAGTTACCGGCATCCATCCAACGGGTCCGATAGTACGAATCAAAGTTCACATCAGAACCATCAAAATTATCTGTCTGCTGCGTGTAAACATCAACACCAGCCACCGCATCCAACACAGGATGCGCAACAGCATGAATCACCTGACCACTGGAAGTAACAAACGTGCAACCGCCAGCAATACCGTAACCATCAGCCGTGCGGAACATCGTCCACGAACCACGGCCACTAAAAGCGTCATTCACGCCAAACGACTCGCCAGCATCACCACTAGAACCAATCGACGGGTCATACACAAAACTAGTGGTCGGCAACGTTGCACCGCCAGCCTCAGAATACGGCAACGAAACCCAAATGCGCCGGTTCACATAGTTCACATAAATCTCATCAATGTAAGCCGTGTTCACCTGTGACGTTTGAATAATCGGACGGATTGGTTCAAACAAATCCAAGATAGAAGAACCCGTGTAAACAAACAGGCCGTCAGGCCAAGAGAAGAAGTAGACGCCGCGTTCCGTTGTCACAACGGAATGCGACGTAATCGTGCCCACACGCTTCGACAACTCCACAACCTGAAACGTATCCGAGTTGTAACCATAAATTGCATACACGCTAGTGGCTTTAAAAACCAGCAACGTGCCGTTAAACGACGCAATTGCAGTAATACCCGTACCACCATCATTGATGTCAATATAGTTTGCTGACGTCCAACGTGTTGGCGCGTTCTCATCAGACCACCTGATACGGTTCGGATAATCCGTATACGAACCACCAGTCCCATTAAACTCGCGTGTGTACGCAACAAACGTTTTACCAGCATGCGTCAAAATATGGCGGGATTGCGGCATGTGGTCAGAGGCTGCACCCCAAGCCGTATAAATACCACCAGTTGCATCGCTGGTGGAGTTCAACGTAGTCAGAGTTGTGCCATTCCACCTGCGGCACTGGGCACCAAGCCCCGGTGTCATAAACAAGAAATCGCCCCACTCGGCAAACCCACACCCGTGTTCACTTTTGACTGGAACATTCAAACTAGCAAAATCAGAACCAGTGCTGTAATACACGTTTCCATCTGTTGCACCGACAGAACCCGTACTTAGCATCAAATAGTTAGCAATACCCTCAAACGGAAACAAAACCTCTGGCGTCCAGTCGGAAATTGTTTCAGGCATAAACAAATCATCATTCTCAGCCTGAAGAGTGTCGTTACCCTCGGTCAGAATGTTTCCACCCACAATCGGTTGCGACGTAATACGTCGCATACCACCCCTAGAGAACACGCCACCACGCGGGTCAATCTCCACATTCAACATTTTTGGAGACTCGTTGGGGGCCAACTGAAACTGGTCAGCCCTAAGGTTCAAGCCGCCAGTAAAATCATCAACACGCAATAATTCAAGCATGGTTATTACGGTTGCCCCAAAGTCCGCCCAAGGTCCTGCAACCAACGGTTCATCGACGGATACGGACGCCCACCAGACAACACCATTGGACGATGCGCAGAAGAACGCATAATCTCCACCCGGGCCAACGACACGGCCTCCTCAAACGTCCGCTTATACACAGCAGACATCTCGGGGTCCTCCTGACGCTCATACGCTTTAGACAGCGCATAATACGCCAACGCTGTATGCAGACGCTCATCACAGTCAACCTGCGAAACACCATCCGTAACCCACGCATACGTAGCCTTACGGTAACCACGAACCTTCATCGGATAAACCGTCTCAGGCTTAGGATACAAACTCAGATTGCTACCCCAAAACGTGAAAAACAATGGGCGGCTCGGCTGGTCCAAACCGCCAACCCACACAGCCTCAGCCTCATCGGGACTGATAAGCCGCAAACGGTTACCAGCCATGCTGGTATCCACCAGACTGGTTGCCTCACGCAAATCACCAGAACCAATACCCGAAATCGGATAGTCACGAACATCGGCTGTAGTGTTGAAAGTGTACGTCACTTGGAAGAACGGCCAACGCCGTTCCAGATTGATAACACGGTCATACCCGTCCCTCAGGTACGTGCGAACCAGAGAGGTCGGCAAGTCTGCCTCCTCCAAGTCGATAATATCACGCACCAAGGCGACAAGTTCCGTGCTAGTGCTCAAGCGACGTCACGTCCTTTCTCGACAGACCGAAGATGGCCAATACAGTATTCTGTGCCACGGGCCTGCGGCCCCTCACAAGTGTCACCATTAGCGATACAACGCTGACGCCCCAAATACGGACCAGAACCTGCTGCGACCCGCGCCCCGGCGGCTGCGGAGGCGGGTCGAATAGCGGAAACAGGTGCCCCGTACATGGCGTGGGCTGGTTTAGAGGTTTTGCTTGTAGTCATCACTATAAGGACTATTTGTCACCCCGAATAGCAAAGGGGGCGGGGCTTTTGGCCCCGCCCCCACCAAACAACCTGCTTTTATCAGGCGGTCTTGGCCGTCAACTTGCCCTGCTTTGCGCGGTTGCGGCAGGTCAGGTTACCGTAGCACATGATGAGCGCATAACGCGCATCAAGGTTTTCCGGACGGACAAACTCGGTCTGCTGGAACCACTTGCCCGAGTGACCAACCAGCGTGAGGTACTTCGTGTTGAGGAAGTACACAACACCAGCGGTGCAGTGGACATCGTACATCACGGGAGCCGACTTGAAAAGCAGGTTCTGGAAACCAGCATCTGCAGTCTTGGTGTCGGTGTAACGGAGTTGCGGCTGGAGCAGCGCCTCATACTTCTCAAACAGGGTCTGAGTGGTCAGAACCGTGTCGATGTGGTCGTTACCAACCGAGGTGCTGTTGTATGCCGTGGCCATCTGGGCGAGCGTGAGCGCGCCAGCGGTGTTCTCTTCATACGAACGCCACCAGTCGTTGTTCTGACCCGTAGCCGAGTTGATTCCACCAACGGTGTTACCCGACTCAACGATGTTGCCAAGGCCGTTCCAGTTCTTGCCCGAGTTGCCGGTGCCGTCACCGAAGAACATCTGGTTGAAACCTTCACGCATCGACTCCTCAGCCTGCATAATCTTGGCTTCAAGAAGGTTGATGATTTCGGCTTCACCGTTGTTCTTGGCTTCTTCGATACCGGAGATGGCGATGGACGCAGCGTACTGCTTCCAATCGTACTCGGCGGCCGAGATGCCGTCCTGTGCGGTCAGCGAAATCGTGTCGTAACCCGAGTACGAGGCGACAGTCGAGTTCTGACCATAAATCAGCGGCTCAACAATCTTCGTACCGCCATTAAGCATACGGATACGGCCCTTTTCGGTGAGCATGTACGTAAGCGGACGTGCGGTGAACACGTTGTCAGTGAGTTGGTTGCGATAGTTCGCAAGGGTAGTAGAAAGCAGCGCATCAAAGTTAGCGTTACCCGGCATTTTGAATCCTCCTAAGGACTAGTTGTGATAGTTGTAATGTTAGGAGATTCCGAGTTGGCGTTTCGCCAAATCGAAAGCATCCCTGAGTGAAGAAACAGGTGCATCCGACACTCCCGCACTAGCCGCACTAGTAGCCCCGGAAACAATTCCCGTCTGGCGCTTCTGCTCGACAATACGCTGCTCGTCTGCTGCTTTCCTTTGTGCAACCTGCTGGTTAACCAAATTCCTGCTCATCATACGGTCAAACGCAATCTGCTTGTAAATGCCTTCTAGGTCATTGCTTCCGATAGCCAAAGCCTGTGCAACCACTTCGTTTGGGTCGAAATCCTCACCATACTTCTCTTGCAGAAAACCAAGATTACGTTCCAACTGTTGAAGCGCCTGCGCTTCCTCAAACGACTTAATTCGCGTCTCCAGCAACCGAATCTGTTTCTCGGTTGGGTCAGCAAACGGGTCATCTTCAAAAGACTCAGCACCATTGTTGATACCGTAATGTTCTTGTAGAAGTTTGATAGTTCCCTGCGGGTCATTGTCCAACGCCTGTTGGATTGCCGCAGCAAACTGCACTTCTTGTCTCTGCTGACTGAGTTCCTGAGTCTTGCGGGTATAATCCGCTTGACGCTGGTATCCAGCCAAAGCCTCACTGAGTGGAACCTCAATTTCTTCTCCTGCAACGGGCAACTTGACACGCTTGTCCGCGTAGTCACCCCAGTTGAAGTAACCTTCTTCCGACTGTTCGGCTATTTCACCCCCAACATCTTCAACTTGTCCACCATCAAAAGTGGGGTCTACTTCTTGGGTAGCGTATTCAGTTGTGTCTTCCACCGGAATCCTTTTGGTTGGTTGTTCCTATAGATAGAACTATTTTGTAACCTAAACGGGCTGTTCAGGTGGCATTATTTCTCCACCGGCACCCAAAGCCTGCATCAATTCAGGCGGCAAACCACCCTGCGGTGGCATGCCGCCACCCATTTGCTCAGGCATCGGCTGCCCCTGTGGCATTTGCTGGGGTGCAGGCGCAGCCAAGAACGCCTCAGGCGTCTTGATACCAAAACCAAACTGTAGTACGTGTCGTGCTAAAGCACCCATGTCGATAACCCCAGCCTGCGCAAAGGGAGCCATAGCGTCAACCATCTGCAACGCCATTTGGCGGCGGAACGATTCGTTCACAGGCTGGGTAGAACCTGCCTCAACTTCAAAATCGAACTCGCCAGCAATATAGTCGCGGTCAAACTGGACCCACAGGGGAATTGCGTTAGAACCAACAACACGGGCTACTTGTGTACCAGTCATGTATTGCTGGGCCAAAGCAACCAAACGTCCTGCGCAAGCAGCAATTTCCAGTTCAATAATCGCCAACTTGTCCGCTGCACGTGCATTACTGGCGTCCTGCGCAATTGCAGCCTCTGTTGCCGTACGACGAATCTCAGGCATCGCACCACGCATATAGTCCGACACGCCAGAGACACGGTCCATGTCGCCTGCAATCAGGCTTGACTGATTGTAGAACTCGGGTGGATTGATGACAGCAGGCATTGGGGTGATGACGCCGCCAAGCGGCTCATCTCCCACAACAGGAACCAAAACGTTATCCTCATCGGATTCCAGCATCGCTCGACCATCAGGGTCGAACGCCGACTCCTTGTACAGCCATTTACGCGAGAACCGCTTACGGTGGTTCATCATCTGGGTGCGTGTCTCGTTCAGTTCATGCTGAAGGCCCTCAATGGCTTCCAGTTCACCCAACGGGTAGAAATGCTCTGGAACCTCATAGTTTCTAAGCATCACAAACGGGTGACCAAAGGCAAAAGGAATCTTGGTCGGCTGGACAAGGAACTTGTCCGAGCCTTCAGCAAAGATACACATTGTCCCCTTGGGAATATCGTAAAACTCCCATACTTCTACAAAAGAATCTTCTTTCGTGTATGACTGTTTTACCTGCTGGCCATCCAAACCATACTTTGAGTACTGGGTTGGTTGGACCTCAGCGCGTGCGTTGCTGTTGTAACGCTTGTCGTTGCGCACGTCCGCCAGCGGACGCTTAACCCGTTGCGCAATCCACTTGATATCGTCCATGCTTGTGCCATCGGGGTCAACGTAAACATCAAACGGGGAGATGCGTTCCACAAACGGACGGTCCTCAACGATGACCATTTCGGTCTCAACGTTTGTTTCGCCTTCAATATCCAATACATCGTTATGTTCAACATTTGGGTCGCGTTCAGCGACCTTTTCTTCCTCAACAAAGCGGTAACCGGTTTTAACCCAACCGTGACCAATAATAAGTTTGTCTTTAACGGCTTTGCGGAACTGTGGCTGGCACCCGTAGTGCCGCCACCAATAGTTGACAATTGCCTCGGTCACGGTTGCGCGGTCGCCATCTTCGGGGCGACGCGCATTAACCGTAATTTTCGGGTAGTTAACCGACACGCTGGGGCCAATAACGTTAATAGTTGAAAACGCCATATTGACCAAAGTGCGGTCTTCGTCACTAAGGTTGTCGTAATGTTTCCCACGGTACATGTCAATCATGCGACGCCAAATAGCGTCGTATTCTTCGTTCTTGCGCCAACGCTTAGATTGCGTCAGTTTAGAACGGTACCTGCTCAGCAGGTCCTTATTTGACAGTCTAGCCATTCTTATTTGCTGCCTCGCCCAAACGACGCATCATTCTTGTTAACCCAGCGCAGAAGTGGTGGAACCACAGCAGCCCCAGCAGCACTAAGAATGCCGCGTACATCACGGACACCAGCAGTATAAACAGCGAGTCCAGCACCAACCGCCGAACGAACATAACTAGAAACCAACGCTTTCGTCTTATCATCCAACTTGATTACCATGACCATCCTTAATGTGTTGTTTGAAATCGTCTTTCAATTCAGTTACGTCATCATGAATATCATCAACTTTGATAATCATATGATGTAGCAACTCTCTGGATTCCGCATGCTGGTTAGTATTCTCATTTCTCAGCATCTGCAACAGCACCACAACGGGACCTGTGATGACTGCTACCAGCAGCGGTACCCACCAGTTCACGTCACACCCACCGGCTTCCCACAGGTTCGGCCTTGATGCCACCAGCGACGGCATCGGCCTCTTGCTTCAACTGGCGTTCCCGAACCGTAGGCCCATGGAAATCTTCTTGCCCATGCGTAAAGCCAATACGGATGCCCTTGATGTGGCATTTGAAACAGATTGCCCCGCGTCGGGGCAGTTCTTCATGCTCAAAATGTGAGCCACATGTAGTGCAAGTGAAAAGGTTCATTAATATTCCCCAAGTCTGTCACCTAGTCGCGGTTACGAACCCCAAACGACCCCAAAACAAACTTGTCAGGCCTAAAGGTAGCGATATGGCCTTCCCACCAAGCCAAAGAACCCTTCGGGGCTTCCCCAGCCACCTGATACTCGGGTAGCCAAACATATTTTAGCATCTGATTGGCAATGGCCAGCGACATCACGCGGTCGTCGTGAGGCGACCCGTGAGTCTTACCATTCGACTGGCGCACAAAGGTCCGCAATTCCGCAATCGTGTAATCGCAAAAGATACCGATGTCGTTGTCACGAATACTGGCCTGCAACTCGTCAATTGCCAGCGGCTTCGACGCTGCGGTCGTACGCCAACCCAAAATCTCTGTTGGTTCAGGCGACCTTTGGGCCAGCCTACGCTGGCGGTAAATGTTTTTATACCCCGACCGCTGCAACGCCTTCAGGGTGGTCAGACCGTGGTTGTTGGATTCCACACCCATCAAAGCCGTGTTGTACCACCAACCCAAATTAGCCAAAACAACCTCCCCGAACAGGTCCGGGTCAATGTATCCATGCCAGTGGGCGACCACTTCGTGCGTATATGCATTAATTACATGAGCAGAACTATAGTCACCATGACCCAAACCTTCAGCGACGTCCGCCCCAATGCAGTACACAGCCGACAGGTCTGGAAACTCCCAAACCGCCAACTCACCGCCATCCCGACGAAACTCGAGATTCTTTGGACCGAGCCTGTGAAGATACCCACGCTTCGGCTCAGTTGTTTCATAAGCCCGAAGCGCCTCAATATCAAATACCGGACGACCTGAACGAATAAACGCCTCATCAGGGTCAGACGGATATTCCTGCGCTAACTGCCAGTCAGGCAACTGGCGACGCTTCGCCTCATACCAGTCGTCGTCACGGTCGCCTGCGGACCACGGAAAAAAGATTCCCTTAAACAGGTTGGTTCCAGTTTGGGAACCAACCCACAGTTCATGGAAAATGTTTCCCTCACCGTTAGCGGTACTTAGACAGATGACACGACCGCCAACGTCAGCAATCGGCTCAATAGACGCCCATGCCTCCTCGGAGTTCGGCAAAAACGCCATTTCGTCAATCACCACACGGTATACCGACTCACCACGGGCAGGGTCATTACCGCTAGGTAGCGACTCGATAGCCGACTCGTTAGAGAACGACATCTTGAGTTGGTTGTTGTCGATAATCGATGGACCCCTGAGAACCATCCACTTGGGTAGAAACTTAAACCCGTACTTGGATTTCATCAACAGTTTCATTGCTTCACGCTCAGTCCTACTGAGCATGATGATGAAGCGGTCTTTCCAAAAGAATGTTTCCCAGAAGACGAAGGCTGCGGCCAGAGTAGAGAATCCAATCTGGCGTGCCTTTAGGACAATGCTGTAGCGGTTTTCTATCCACGATTCTACCGTAGATAGTTGCGCCTCTCGCATCTCAAACTTGATACGTCCTTTTTCAGGGTGCTTAATGTACCAGTAATTAGTGCAAAAATAATTAAATGCATCGACCAGTTCCTGTGTTGTGGCGTTTTCTGGGCCTTTGCACAGTCGCCATTCCTTCTCGTTGAGAAGGTCTGTCAGTTCCATTTATTCCTCGGTGTTTGCCTCACTAGAGATGCTCATGGGATACCAACCACGGTTATTTTACGAAAATCATACGAACCGCTTGCTGTCACGTTAGAACGATAACGCATCGTAAACGTGTTCAAACCAGCCGTCAACGTCGTCAACAAATAGGTTACGCTCGACGTGGTTGCAGTCGAAATTCCGCCAACAGACGCCGAGTTATCGTCAATCGCAGCAATGCTTGATGCCCCGCTAACCGCACATCCAACAAAATTGTAGTTTCCAGCGCAAGAAATTCTGGCTGAAATTGTGATGAGGGCTTTCGTTCCTGTTTGCAGTGTGACTGCTGGGTCAGTACCAGATGATGCTGCAAATGCTGTACCTGACGGGTTGTTAACCGAGGCGTTCTGTGTGTCTGATTGTGGGGTGAGGCATACCCATGCTGAGCCGTTGTAAACAAGCAACTGGTCATTATCTGTTTGGTAGATGAACATACCCTCGGTTGGGCTAGGGATAGCCGAGTTACGTGCGGCAGCAGACGCATACACGCGCACGCCCCCAACGGCACCAGCGACGTCAGTAAACGTCGCCTTCTTCGTCGTGGCAGACTGAACAATGGGCAGCACGTCAGCCGCAGCCACACTAGTGGCGGCAGGCAGGGCAGAAATCTTTACGTTGGCCATCTAAACCTAACTTTCGATTACAAGATGCTGCTTCGACTCTGTGGTTATATGGCTCCCACTCTCAGTAAGAATTTGAATTGTGGCTGCCAAAGTATGCCAGTAGTCGTATGCGGCATCAGCGTATGTACTACCAATAGCGCCGTTTGTAACATACCATGACAATGCCGTCATATCCGTATAGTCCGGGTGGTCTGCTTTCCACCGTGCCCAACAATCAGCAAACGACAAGTTTGCCCCATACACAGCCCTGAGTTCAATCAAGATTTGGTCAGCCGTCCACGTCATCGGAACCATCCTTCTTCCTAGGGAGACCCTTGGATGCCATAATCCCAGCCAATGTTCCCGTCAGGAACATGGCGATGGGATTCATCAATTTGAAAAACTCTGCATCAACGGGCGACAACGAGTCGCCCTGATAAACGAACAGCAACCCGTACAGGCTGGACAGCAACAGGGTCAACAGTCCGACGCACAGCGTCACACCGACAGCAAACTGCAGTCTGGAATCTAGTTCCTCGGCGGTGTAACGTTTACGGTTGCGCACAGACAACCGTCACATCACTAGGTTGGGCTGACAAAGCCTTGTTCTTGGTACGCACACACTCGGGTGCCCTGTAGCGGTCGCCGCAGGCGGTGACCAAAATCATGGTCAAGATTGTGACCAAACTAAGTTTCTTCATCAGACCCCCTGAAATGTCCTAGGGGTGGGCGTTCCCCAGTCTCACAAAATGGACACGAACCCCAGTTTTGTGGATACTCCTCGCCACACCGCTCACACTCGACGATATTCACCATGCCACCTTCAGATGTCGCTGCTGCTTTTCGCGCGCAGCCATCGCCCCAATCAACTTGTCCAACTCGTCGTCCGACAAATCGGCGGCTTTGCGGTCGGACTTTACCTCAACCGTAGGCGGAGCCATACGGTTCGTGGCCTGCAGATACAACTGGGCAGACTTAACATCCCCATCCAAAGCCTTCTTGTACAAAGTGTCCAATAGGGCTTGTGTCCGCTCAGGTGACCCCTGAATGTCATCAACCCGCTTCTGCCACTCATCCTTAAAGAACGGCTTTTTTTCCCAACGCCGCAACGTAGTGACATCCACACCCAAAGCATCAGCCATGTCTTTCTTTAGTGCTGGCTGACGCTCCGCTGGCGCGGTACATAGCCAATCCAAATAGCGTTGCTGTTCTTGTGTCAGGGTTGTGATGTTTTCGTTCATGTAGATTATCGGGTTTGTCACCCGATGTTACAAACGGGGGGGACTATAGGGGGGGTCACAATAAAACTGTTTGAGGGCCGGTGATAACATCACAAGGCCCGAAAGAAAGGTTAACATCACATGCCAAAGGTCGGTTCAAAACACTACGCGTACACACCCAAGGGGAAGGCGGCTGCCCAAAAGGCTGCCGCACAAAAAGGGATGAAAGTCCAGTATGCTTCCAAGGCACGTAAACGTGCCAAGTAACTACAGCAACCCCGCTTTGCGGGAGCGGTTGAAGAAGCAGGTCATGGCTGGAGGCGACGGTGGTCGCCCCGGCCAATGGTCAGCCCGAAAAGCGCAACTGCTGGCACAAAAGTACAAGAAGGCTGGCGGGGGCTACAGCGGCCCCAAATCAGCATCACAAAAGTCGCTAAGTAAATGGACTAAAGAGGACTGGGGAACCAAGTCCGGTAAACCGTCCACGCAGGGACCCAAAGCCACAGGGGAACGGTACCTGCCAAAGAAAGCCATCAGGTCGTTGTCATCCGCCGAATATGCGGCAACCAGCCGCAAGAAGCGTGAAGGCACCAAGGCTGGTAAACAATTTGTACCCAACACGCCTGCAGCCAAGGCTGCTGGCCGCAAAGCAAGGAACAGCAATGGCCGCTAAAAAAGCAGACCCCCGACTGGCACGTGCAGGAGTGTCGGGCTACAACAAGCCAAAACGGACACCCGGACACCCAACCAAATCCCACATTGTCGTAGCCCGTTCAGGCGGTCAAGTAAAGACCATCCGTTTCGGGCAGCAAGGTGTTAAAACCAACCAGACCCGTGGACAGCAGCAGGCGTTTGCCAGCCGTCACGCAAAGAACATTGCTCGTGGCCCGATGTCTGCCGCTTACTGGGCTGACAAGGTTAAATGGGACCCCAAGAAAACATCACAGCCGAAAAACAAGAAGTGGGTCAAAGGGTCCTAAAACTAAACTGACCATTGGTGAGTAGCACAATGGCAGTGCAACGGACTGTTAATCCGTAGGTTGCAGGTTCGACCCCTGCCTCACCAGCCCTATCGGGTGACTATAAAAAACACCCCACCCCATGTGACACGCGTCACACCAGAATTTAAAGTTATGCCGTGACCGCCACGCACCAAAGGAGTCCCTGACGTTTGGGGGCGTAGGGGGGGCCATGCACCCCTCCCTTGTGACGCCGAAACACGCCCATTCCGCCCCAATTCGCGCCATTTCGCGCCACAATCCCCAAGCCCAATAAGGGCGGGAAACCCATGCACCACAAGAGGCACGCTAGATAGTGACAAGGCACGGCGCCTTGTCTAGGTTCACTGCCAATTCGGGTGGTGCCTATGGTTCTTAGCGCAACGCTAAGAAAGGAAAAGAAAATGAACAAGGCAACGAACAACAACACGACAACGAAGGCAATCACGGCTGGCGTGGCGTACGTCGAATCCATCGAGAAAGCGTCCGCGCGCCTGTGGGCGTTCGGTGAGGCAATCGCGCAAGCGGTCGAGAACGGCGAGCGTGGCGTGCAGAAGGCAATCGCAACGGCGGTGGCAAGCGAGACGGGGCGCAAGGTTTCCACGATGGTGGTGGAGGTGTCGCGCGCTCTGAAGTGCTACCGCACGTACGATTCGGCGGAGTCGGCGTCGTCGTGGACTCTGAACGAGGTCAGTGGTCGTTCGTCGGCTACGGCGTCGGTGTTCGATGCGGACAAGTGGGCGAAGGGTTTTGCCGCGAAGCGCACGAAGACTGAGATTCGTAAGGCGATTGCGGCTCTGCAGGCGCAAATCTGATTCACCGCTAGTTCGTCGGTGGTGCCGATTCACAAGCCTTGCCCTCTGGGGCTTGTGGGTCGCAC
>Ga0208465_1000163_pt1 | contig 21491 bp, 17 predicted proteins | sample LakMenEpi31Aug10_FD_150749 | JGI IMG/M metagenome (GOLD analysis project Ga0208465, IMG submission 150749) | Freshwater microbial communities from Lake Mendota, WI - 31AUG2010 deep hole epilimnion (SPAdes) | ecosystem: Environmental > Aquatic > Freshwater > Lake > Epilimnion/Euphotic zone ...
ACCCGCCACTGGACGAATTTGCTCAGCCCTCAGATCGGAGGGCGGATGGGGTGACAGACTGAGGGCGATCGCACCCACCATCTGATGCCCAAAGGGAACCGTTAAGATATCTCCCGGTTCGACCTGAAGATAGCCAGGTAAGCCATAGGTATACATCTCGGGTTGGCCGCCATAATCTACCAATACATTCACCCAACCCCTTACCTCTGTTAGGTCAGTAGCAGGTTCCTGACGGCTATTAATCGTGGTCATGAAGTCCTAAACGGATGGATAAATCTCTTACTCTGCCACCATTTAGTGCTAGCCGACCGACTGGGGAGAGCTTTTACCACTTTAGAGGGTCCTAGGGGGATTAGAAAAATATGTTAGAGAAACCAGTAAAAATATGGGCTCTAACCCCTCTTCACATCCCTTGATCGCCATAGGACAGTGTAAAACACAGCCCACAGAAACCCTTGATAATACCCAGGAGGTTAGCGCAGGTCCCCCTTATTTCACCATAGACCCTAGGGTAGCCCAGAGCAGCAACAAAATGCTTGCTGACACGGTCCTAAAATTTCTTTCTGCGTTCTACCCATGATAGGGTTAGTCAACCCTATCGTGGGCAGAACAAAATAGCTTTTCCGGTGTCAGTCCAGATATCAATTTCGAAAAATCTTGTTATCCTACTCAGGAAGCTAAAGAAATGTTACATTGCCTGGAAATTTCAAGAAAAATTCGTATTGTGGACTCACAAAATCAATCAGGAAATGGAAACTTTCTACTTTGATGATCTGAGAGTAACAGGCTTGTCTGAGCTCGAGTTGTTCAAAGTAGTACGTAGCTCTCATTGGGCTATCTCTATCATGCTTCAAACCTGTAGCCATCTGTTTTATTGCTCCTATGACTACTACATTTAATCCCAATACTGACAGATCCATTGGTTGGTCAGATAGCTCTCTAGATGACTTTGCCAGTGACTTTAGTCGCATGCCAGAGAAAAATGTCCTGTTGGAGGGCGACTTTGGTCCTGAGGCAGCAGCTTGGGAAGAGGACCGTGAGGTTCTGGCAAAAATTTCCCAGGTGAGTGAGCTCTCTGAAATGGGATTGTCTGGTTACAGTAAAAACCTGGCTGATGATGCGGTCGGAGCCTTCTTTAAAGAGATGGCTCGCTATCCCCTATTAGAGGCTAGTGAAGAGATTGAATTAGCTCGTCAGGTAAGATTTCTTACTCGGGTAGAAAATGCGAGTGAAAAACTGACCAGGGAATTAGGGCGTAAACCAACTCGCCAGGAAATGCTGGCTAAGTTAAAAGTTAGTGATAGCGAATTAACCCTGAAGCTTCATGAGGGGCGAGCGGCTAAACGACGGATGATTCGCTCTAATCTCCGCCTAGTGGTCTCTATTGCTAAACGATACCTAAATCGGGGTGTACCCTTTCTGGATCTAATCCAGGAAGGCGCCTTAGGTTTAAATCGAGCCACCGAGAAGTTTGATCCCGACAAAGGCTATAAATTTTCCACCTATGCCTATTGGTGGATTCGCCAGGGGATCACTCGCACCATCGCTAACGATGCTCGCACCATTCGTCTGCCTATCCACATCGTAGAAAAGCTTAATAAGTTGAAGAAAGCCCACCGTGATCTACGGCGGGACTTGCAACGTAATCCCACTGAGCAAGAATTAGCCATTGCCCTTGACGTTACGGTTGATCAACTCCGCAGTTTGCAACAGGTAAGGCGGCGATCTCTTTCCTTGAATCATCGAGTGGGTAAAGGAGAAGATACGGAATTGATGGAGTTGCTGGAGGATAGCAAAACCCAAACTCCGGAGTCAAAGATCAGCGAGACGATGATGCGTCAGGAAATTACCAGTGTCCTGAGTGAAGTACTAACGGAGCGGGAAAAGGACATTATTACCCTGCGGTATGGTTTAACCACCGGAGAAACCCATACTCTGGAGGAGGTGGGTGGTATTTTCAACCTGTCTCGGGAACGGGTGAGACAAATTCAAACCAAGGCTATGCGGAAACTACGTCGTCCCCAGGTCGCTTCTCGCCTCAAGGGATGGTTGAAATAAGCCAGGGGAGTTGGTCATGCTAAAGAGTCCTCTCCTCAAGGTTTGAGGGTCGCAGTCAACTCAGTGGCTACGGCTTTCAGACCTACCAATTTGGCTCCGTTCCCCAGGGCTGCACAGAACCTGGCGACAGAGCAATAGGTATTGCTCGAGGAATGTCATCCATCACCTGGGCATAGATAGTTTGGTTGGGCTCAATCACAATCGTTTGCGGAGCCAAGCCCAGGGTGGCGGTGGCACCCATCAAGGCTCCTCCCAAGAGGCCAACTCCACTAAAGCCTCCTAACAGGGTCAGGGCAAGGGCACCGACCCCACTGCCTAAGGCAAGACTGCCACCGCTAACCTGGGGAGTACCCACCAGATAGTCGGAGGTGCTAGGGAAGGGAACGCGCTGGCCGGTGGGCAAAATGATCATGTGACTGACCCACTGTTGGTGATGGCCTACGGTCTCGAACTGACCGATCAATTGACTGCCAGCCGGGGCAATGATCCCTTGGGTGATGGGGTCACGCAGATCCTGAGCTAAGGTCAGCACCTCGTTCAGGGGTAGATTTGGCGTCAGAACCAGATCCTCAGAACCCGGGTAGCGTAATTCCAGTATCGTTCCTGAGGCAATCAGGATATCGGGGGGTAGGGGGCGATCGCTGGGCTCCGTCGCTGGCGGACTGAGGGTTTGCCCTGGTAGGGGTTGACCAAAGGAAATGGGCTGTTCCGCCGCCATCAGGACTGAATTGGCATCTGGCTCAGGGGTAGATGGAGCGGGGAGATAGGCGGTAATTGCCGCCGATGGTGGCTCAATAGTCAGGGGATCAAGTTGGGGTTGGGTCTGGGACTGGGGTTGGCTTGGAGCAGCCTGCCCCTCGGAGGGGTTAGATTCAGGTGAAACGGTGGTGGGCACCTGGGTAACTACGGTCTCATTAGCCGCTGAATCTACGGGTACCGGGATCGCGGCCACGGTCTCAGGGGCAGGGGGACGATCGCTGATCGAGGATGGTGATGGGGTTGATAGGGGTTCCTGTTGATTTTGAACATCCTCCACCGGTAGGGATGGCTGGGTTGGTGGCGGTAGGGTGAGGCTAGCGGTTGAGGTTCCCTGGGGTAGATCGGGTACCGGCAGGGAGCTGACTGTAGCAGGAGCCAACTCAACCTGGGCCTGGCCCACCGCCACATCCAGTTCCGCTAGGGTTGGTACGGATACGGGCTCACCACTGGGTAACCCCAGGTTAAAAGGGTCAATCGCCAGGGTTTCCGGCAGGGTATTAAAAGTATCAAGGTTGGCTGGCAACATCAGATTGGCCGCGGCAATGCTGAGGCGACCAACCCCCTGGTAAGGCCAGCGCAGATTTGGATCAGTCGGGACGGGAGGTAATTCCCCAGTCATCGGTGGGGAGGAAGAGGGACTAGGACTGGCCGAGGCCGGGGCCTCAGCCACCAGAGCCGTCAATAACCAACGGGTTTCAGACTCACCAGGGAGGGCAACTAGGCTGACTTGCTCGGGGGTCACCTCGAGCCCCATGGCCAATTCCAGGGTGACCTCCACCTGGTCCGGATCAATCTGGCTCAAGTGCACCTGACGGACGGAGCCATCGTACTGACCAGTGGTGGGGCTGGCCCCCAGGCGGGTGGCGGGCAGGTGGAGCAAAATAGCCCGGCCATCGGCACGAATTTTATAGGTAGGGGTCACCTGGGGCGGCAAGGTGATGCTCAACTGTTGCCGGACCGGGTCAAATTGCCAGGTGGCAATTTGATCTAGGGCGAGGGCTGGGCTGATCAAAGCCAGGCTGGCCAATACACCACCGCCTAACCCGCTAGCGGTGAACAGGGGGAGATAACCCAGGTAGGGAGAACAGGGGAGTAACCGTTGCATGGTGAAACCAGGAGTGAACCGTTGGAGCTAACTAAGGATACGCATAATCCTCAGAAATTCAAGGGTGATGACATTGGTGCCAATATGTAATTTCATTAAGTAAGGGCGGTTTTGCTCCTACCTGCCGAATCCCTGCCCAGCCAGTCACCCTAGGTCACTCACGATGCAAAAAGATGGTATTGCTCCCCACGGGGGCACCCTGGTCAACCGCCTGGTCACCCCACAACAGGCCGATCTATTCTCAGACAAAGCTCCTACCTTACCCCGCGTTAGTTTGGATGAACGGGCTTTTTCTGATCTGGTGATGATCGCGATTGGGGGATTTAGCCCTCTGCAGGGATTTATGGATCAGGCGGACTATGACGCTGTGGTGAGCGATATGCGGCTCGCCAATCGATTGCCCTGGGCCATCCCGGTTACGTTGTCGGTCAGTGAGGCGGTGGCCGAGCCCCTGCGGGAGGGTAGCTTAGTCCGTCTAGATGACCCCAGCGGGCGATTTGTTGGCGTGCTAGAACTGACTCAAAAATATACCTATGACAAGCGCCGAGAAGCAATCCAGGTATACCGCACCGAGGATGAAAACCATCCTGGGGTGAAGGTGGTTTACGACCAGGGGTCTGTTAACCTGGCAGGACCGGTTTGGCTGCTGCAGCGAGATCCCCACCCGCAGTTTCCTACCTACCAGATCGATCCCGCAGAATCCCGGGCTCTTTTCCGACAGCGGGGCTGGCAAACTGTGGTCGGCTTCCAGACCCGTAACCCAATTCATCGAGCCCACGAGTATATTCAAAAATGTGCACTGGAAACGGTCGATGGGTTGTTTCTCCATCCCCTGGTCGGAGCCACTAAATCCGACGATATCCCCGCCGATGTTCGCATGCGCTGCTATGAAATCATGCTGGAACACTACTTCCCTACCGAGCGGGTGATGTTGGCCATTAATCCTTCGGCCATGCGCTACGCTGGGCCTCGGGAAGCGATTTTCCACGCCTTGATCCGGAAAAATTATGGCTGTAGCCACTTTATTGTGGGGCGGGACCATGCTGGGGTAGGGGATTACTACGGGACCTACGATGCCCAATATATTTTTGACGAGTTTGAACCCGGTGAGCTAGGCATTACACCGATGAAGTTTGAACATGCCTTCTACTGCACCCGCACCGGCGGTATGGCCACTTCTAAAACTAGCCCTAGCACAAAGGAGGAGCGCATTCACCTGTCTGGCACCAAGGTGCGGGAAATGCTTAGTCGGGGTGAGCTACCACCACCGGAATTTTCCCGTCCGGAGGTGGCGGCGGAATTGGCCAAGGCTATGCGGGTTAGGGAGTCGATTGGCTAAGATTAGGACTATCTAGGTAGGACGGTATTGGGGCGGTGGGACTAACACGACGGGCCTTTCTAGGGGGAATCAGCTTGGCACTGGGGGCAGGGGGAGCCGCCCTGACAGTGGCTCCAGGTTCCTATTACCAAGCTCTGGCCAAACCCACCGATCGCAAGTTGGCTCTCTTAATTGGTATTAACCAGTACCCGGAAGCAGCTCTTGATACGGTCCCGAACCCCGATGCTGGCCTGCGGGGCTGTCAAACCGATGTTGCCCTCCAGCGGGAGTTACTGATCCATCGGTTTGGCTTTCAGGCCTCAGATATTGTCACCTTAACTAACCAGCAGGCAACCCGTAGCGCCATTTTAGAGGCGATCGCCCAGCACCTGGTTGCCCAGGCTCGCCCTGGGGACGTGGTGTTGCTCCACTTCAGTGGCTACGGCAGTCAGGTACAGCTGCAGACTGATACGGGCCAGCCCTACCTGGCCTGGGTCACCGTTGACAGCCGTCTACCCACCGAGCAGGATCCAACCCTGGGGGATCTACTAGAACTGGAGATAATATCCCAGCTACAAGGCCTGGCCACCGATAACCTGACCACGGTGATCGATGCGGGCTATCAGGACCTCGGCTATAGTCGCCACGGTAATCTACGGGTGCGATCTCGGCCCACCGTCCCGACCGCCCTCTGGCCCCCTGGGCTGTCTCCCAGCCCTGCTCTAACCTGGCCTGGGACTTTATTGCGGGCCGCCACCCCTGGCCATCTGGTGTTAGAAGGCCAGTGGGATGGCCTCAGCGCCGGTATCTTCACCTACGCCCTGACCCAAGGATTGTGGGCCGAACTCCCCAACCCTAATCCACAACTGTGGATGCAAGACCTGGGTAACCGCAGTCGTCACTGGGTAGGCTCCGGGCAAGGTCCCAGTTGGTCTAGGGTTGGCCACCAAAAGGTAACAGCCTACACCCTACCAGCCCAAATGACAGCGGCGGACGGAGTAGTATTATCGGCTCCGGGGGCTGATCGGCCCCTGACCCTCTGGCTAGGTGGACTAGATCCGGTGGTACTATCCTACCTGCAGCCGGGCTCAGAGCTCGTGATCGGGCCAAGGATGGGCACAGGGGTGCCGGATCAGGTGGTTCAGCCCCTAGCGGTACGCTTAGAGGCCCGAATCGGAGTGAAGGCTACAGCCCGAGCCCTGGACCCAACCACTGCCCTGCCCAGTGCATCCCAACCGGTCTACGAAAAGGTTCGCCGGTTGCCCCGAGCTATTGATTTGGTGGTGGCGATCGATAGCCGGTTGCAACGGTTTGAACGGGTGGATGCCACCAGTGCCCTGGCAACGATTCCCTTTGTGATGGCGATCGCCCCGGGTGACAAGGGGGCTGACTGTCTGTTTGGCGGGTTACCTAGCCCAGCGCTCCCCACCTTGACGGCGGCCCTACCCTCCGCTGAGGCTCCGGATCAACCCCTGCAGGAGAAGCCAGATTTGGCAGTCCCTAACCGCTATGGCCTATTTACCCCTAGCCGTCATCAACTGGCCAGTAGCTGGACAACCCGGGACGAGGCCGTCAAAACCGCCGTGGCCCGACTTACTCCTCAGTTCCATGGGCTTCTCGCCCTCAAGCTGGTGCGGTTATGTGCCAACCTCCAGGCTTCCTGGCTAGGGGGAACGGCCAGGCTGGAGACAGTTGGGGCAAAACCCCAACTGCTGGCAGAACAGCGTAGTGATCGGAGGGAAACCCTATCCCCAACCCGCAACCGCAGAACCATCGGTAACCCTGATCAACCCCCCGTGCCGGTCTTGGCCAGCACCACTAAACTGCTCTATCGAGTCACTAGGCCAGAAGCTGATCGGTTGCACGGTCTGCTGATTCAGTTCGATGGGCAGGGCCAGTGCCATGTCCTATTACTCCCTGCCAACACGGCTACAGCGAACATCGCCAATGGCTCTGGGGGTAAGACCTCCTGGGTGTTCAGCTTACCTGATAATAATGAGGGTATACCGATTCCTTCGGCCCCTGGGGTAGTGGAAAGTTACCTGGTGGTTAACCGACAGTCCTTCGATCACTGCTATCAAGCTCTGGGGGAAAATGGCCAAGACCCTATCCAGGGCAGCCTGGTGCAAATTCCTCAGCCCTTACCGTTAGCCCAAGCCCTGCTGGAGGATTTACACAGGGGCCCACCCAACTCTGATTATTACCAACTCCATCATGACCAGTGGGTCTGTTTTAACTTTAACTATCGCATTGCCCCAGAGATGACCTAACCGGACCTGAGTTCGACAGCTAAAAAGCTGCTGGGGAGGGGGCTTTGAGCACCCCGTAGAGCCCCCAGATCGCCATCGGTCGCAGGTAATGACAGGCCCGGAAGGTGCCCTGGGCGGTAATCGCTTCGGGGGTGCGAAATTGCAGGCCGTAGGTATAAACCTGGTGCACCACCGCCTGGCTAAGGGCCAGGGCCCGTTCCGGCTGGCCCATCTGGGCGAAAAAGGCGGCCAGGCCAAAGTTAATGCCGGTCCAGACCTCCAGGGGATGGGTGCTGTCGGGGTCCTCGGCTCGACCATCGGGCAGAACCCCGTTGGCCGCTCCGATCGCCTCACCCAGGGCGGGGGCGCTAAAGTTTCCCAGGGCGGCACCGGCAAACTTTTGGCTCTGGGGGGCGGCCTCCCCCTGGGCCACCTGGTTAAAGCGGACAAAGCAGGCGTCGTAGATCGCCTCCAGGCTGGAGAGGATATGGTCGGTTTCCACCAGGTCGGGCAGGTCCAGTAGGCGGGCAAAGAACTGACCACAAAGCTGGTCCGCCATGACAATCTGGGAATCACTGCCGCTATCCAGGCGGTAGTGGCGCCCATTCCAAAGTTTGGGGTGGTAGGCCCGTCGACCATTGTCTAGCCAGCGCTGGTACTGGGTCACCAGAATGGGCGTGTTGCCGGGGGCCAGCCCCGCCTGGGTGAGCACCTCGGCCATGGCGATCGCCGCCTCCAGGGCGGTCAACCAGAGACCACCACAGTAGGCACTGATGCCCACCAGCTGCCAGTCATCGAAGGTTTGATCGGGGGCGCCGCTATTTTCGGGAATGCCATCTCCATCCTGGTCAAAGTGTTTTAGGTACTGCAGGGTCTCCACCACGGCGGGCCAGCAGTCCTGCAGAAAGCCCAGGTCCTCCTCGCCGGTAAATTTAAACGCCCGGTACACCTGGATGACAAAGTCGCTGCCCAGGTCCTTCCACTGGTTGCAGTCCTGGTAGCTGGTGTAGTTGGTCTGCTGCCAGGGGTGTTCGTTGGGGGCCCCCAGGTCGTGGGGGGTGGCCCCCTTTAGTTTGCGGGGGGCGACGGGGTTTTCCTGGCCCTGGAGCAGGTGGTAGCCGATCATCCGTTCCCGGGGGTCCTGACTGGGGATGGCCCGGGCAAAGGCCCGCAGCACCGCCTTTTCCAGCTCGGGCCACAGCAGCAGGGTGGCAAAGCCGCCGTAGAGCCGCACGTCCAGGCTTTCGTACCAGCGGTAGTCCAGACATTCCAGCACGGCAAATTGGCCCACCGGGTCCGCCGGGCTGGCGGTGCTCCACAGGGTGCCGCCGCTGGCCAGGTCGTAGAGTTCGTTGAACAGGGCCATCTTCAGCCAGTCCGGCAGGTCAGACCGGTCTAGGATGGGCTGTTGCCAGTCGGCGATCGCCCGCTGCCATTGGGGATATTCGGCCAGGGCGGTGGCGGCGATGGCCTGGGCATTGGTGCCCCTGCGATCGAAGAAATCGGTGTAGCGGCGGTGGGCCCGGGTGCCGGCGGCAAACTCCGTCACCGGCAGGTCCCAACTCAGCACCACCGGCAAGCACCGACTGGCCCCCGGGGCCAGGGTAAAGCGCAGGGCCAGGGCGCAGCCCACCTGTTCCCCAGGGCCCGCCGGGCTGGTGTCCAACAGGTTCATCAACCGACCCAGGCGGGCAAAGCTATGCCACAGATCCCCCCCGTCTCCGGCGGGGTTCCAGCGCAGGTCGTAGGATATTTCTAGATCGGGGGCGGGACGGGTGGCCAAACACCACTGGCCCTGGCCCTCCCCGGGGCCCGCCTGGTGGTCCCAGGCCCCATCCATGACACAGCCGATCAGGTCATCGCCGGTCACCAGCCGGTTGTAGTTCCCCTGGCTCTGGCCCAGGGCCGGGTGGTAGTCGTAGTAGGGGCTGCCATCGTCCCGCTGGTGCACCGTGGCGGAGGGCTGGGTGTTGGTAAACCAGCCCACCAGGTTTTGCCAGCTGACCATCAGGGTGAGGGTGAGGGGCTGGTCGGTGGGGTTGTGGAAGCTCCAGTCAAACACCGCCACCGGGTAGCTGGCCTCCCGGTAGTTGTGGGGCCAGATCGGGGAGAACTGGCTACAGGTAACCTGGGCCTGGAATACCTGCTGGTAGCGGTACCAGCTGCGGGGGTAAAGGGCGTGGTAGGTGCCGGTGGGGCGATCGGCGGTGGCTGCCGGATACCATGGCCAGGTGGCCAGGCTACCATCGCTGGGGGCCTGGGTGCTGAGGGCGTAGGCCTGGGTCTGGCCAGCGGCGGTGCGTTCAAACAGACTGAACTGGCAGGCGGGGATCTCCATGGAGGTGTGCTCACCGCCATCCAGGTGCCAGAGGTTAAAGTCCCCCCGGGGCGATCGCCCCAAACAGCCCGCCCCTAACCCCCCCAGGGGGGCGCCGTGGCAGGGGCCATCGTCCAGGTTGCTGGCGTAGCGCACTACGTAGTGCTGGGGCCAGTCTCCCCCCAGGGGGTGTTGCCAGGCCTGGGGGGGAATGGGGGGGGAGGATGGGGTCATGGGTTCGGTTAGATCGGAGGTTAGGCCCGAGTCGGAGAGCCTCGGTTAGGATAGCACCGCCGCGGTGACCCTGCCCAGACCGCTGGCCCCATCCCCCTAACCCTTGACGCCGCTGGCGGTTTCCGTAGGGATAATGTAGCGCTGCAAAAACACAAACAGCAGCAGGGCGGGCAACACCGACAACACCGAACCCGCCGCCACCAACCGCCAGTCCAGGGAAAAACTACTGGCCAGTTGGGCTACCCCCAGGGGCAGGGTGTAGCGCTCCGGGCGATCCAGCAGGATCAGGGGCCAGAGAAACTCTCCCCAGGTGCCAATGAAGACAAAGATGCCCAGGGTGACCAGGGCGGGCCGGGTGGCGGGAATCATCACATGCCACCACACCCCCAGGTCGGAGCAACCATCCAGCCGGGCCGCCTCCTCCAGCTCCTTGGGGACGGTTTGAAAGGCCTGGCGCATCAGAAAAATGCCAAAGGCGGAGGCCAGGTAGGGTAACACCAACCCCAGGTAGGTGTTCCGCAGGCCCAGGTTAACCGCCAGAATATACAGGGGAATCATCACCACCTGGAAGGGAATCATGATGGTGGCGATGATCAACCCCAGGATGGCCTCCCGACCGGGAAAGTGGAGGCGGGCCAGGGGGTAGGCTGCCAGGGAGCAGATCACCAGATTGATGACGACGGTCAAGACCGCCACGATGGTGCTGTTGACGAAGTACTGGAAAAACGGGTTCGTGTCCCACACCTGGCGATAATTATCCAGGGTAGGGCGCTGGGGAATTAGTTGGGGGGGGCTGGTGAGCAGGTTTTCGCCAGCTCCCTTCAGGGAGGTGCTGACCAGCCACAGCATGGGGAACACCATGGCCAGGGCGATCGCCAGCAGCAGGCCGTAGAGGGCCAGGACCTGCCAATGGGGCCATCGCCCCAGCCGTTGCCAGATTACCGTCGCCATGCCTACTACGGCTGGGGATTCTCCCCCCTTGCCCCTCGCTGCCATGGCTAAACCACCGCCGCCGTCCGCAGCAGCCAAAAACCAGCAAACTCCTCACTATCCGGGCTGGTTTGCACCGCCAGAAAGTGCACCTGATCGGCGGCGGTTTTGGCGGCCTCAAAGGCCTGGGCCTCCGCCAGCAGGGAGGAGGACCCGAGGGCTGCCAAAATCCAGCTATCGGCGGCACCGGTTTCCAAGACTAACTGGGCGGGTGGCCCGGTCTCTATGCGCCAGTAGGCCAGTTCCAACCCCGATAGCCAGGCCGCCAGGGCGGTGGCCCTGGGGGAAAAAATCAACAGACCCGGGATGGGGGTGGCGGGGGCGATGGCGGCCAGGGAGAGGGGAAAGGACTCGCCAAAGCCGATCGCCCACTCCGGCAGGTCCTCAAAGGCGCTGGCGGGCAGGCTGGCGAAGCTCCAGCGCTGACCAATCAGGGCATCGGGGAGGGGCCGGGGGCTGGGGGGTGGGGCGGCCACGCTGGGGGCCGGTGCGGTGGTATAGCCCGGTTGGTTGGGGTAGACCAGTTGCTGACGCTCCTGTAACCAGTGCTGCAGGGCCAGGGTGCGGCGACTGGCCACCGCCGGTATGCCGGCCCCCTCACAGGCCCGCTGGATCATGTTTTGCATTTGATAACGAAAGTAACGAATCCGACCTGGAGGGCTGGGGGCCTGGGCGATCGCCTCCTCCAGGGCAGCCTGGAGATTGAGGGAATTGACCTCGGTGTTACTAAGCAACTTACTGTAGCGGAACAGCTGGTCTGGATCGGCCTGGGTATCCACCAGACCTTCGCAGATCAACACCTCCCAACGGCGTTTCTGCTGTTCATCCAAGAGGGGCCGTGAGTAAAAGTCCAATTCCCAGACTGAGACCATGGTGTCTAGGCCTCACTGTCCGCCAGTAATTGGCCCACATCCCCCAGCCGGTTCTCGGCGTCACTGAAGAGCAGTTCCGGTTCCTTCAAAAACTCGCCGGGGTATTTTTCTAGAACTTTGGTGGAGAGGGAGATGCGGTTGCGATCGCGATCCAGGGCCACAATCACCGCCTTAACCGGTTGTCCCACCCGCAGCACCGTATTCAGCGACTCCACGTAGTTTTTGCTGATTTGCTTGATATGGAGCAGCCCACTAATTCCCTGGAAATCCACAAAGGCCCCAAAGGGTTTAAGGCTAACCACCGTCCCCTCCACCAGTTGGCCCGGGGTCAACTGGTCCATCACCTGACTGCGGGCCGCCAGCCGCTGGGACATGACCAACTTATTAGCGGCGGGGTTGACCTCTAAAAACCCCACGGTGATGGTGCGTCCGGCCCAATCCTCCAGGGATTCCACCGACCCCTGCAGGTGGGACCGGGGCACAAACCCCCGTAGCCCCTCCATATCCACCGTCACGCCGCCCTTATTGTGGCCGGCCACCTTGACCTCCACCACCGCCCCCGTGGCCGCCTTTTCGGTCAGCTCTTGCCACAGTTGTTTTAACAGCCGCCGCCGCAGGGAGAGCAGCACCTGACCGTCGGCATCCTGATCGCGGATCACCTCAAAGTCGTAATCCTGCCCCAGTTCCAATACCCCCTCCAGGGAGGTGAGGGGCCTCACCGCCGCCTCCCGCATCGGTAGAAAGGCGGCGGACTTACCGCCGATGTCAACGGTGGCCCCATCGTTAGCCCAGGCGATCACCGTGCCGCGCACCTGGCTACCCACCTGAAAGTTGTAGTCGTGGGCTTCGAGGGCTCTGGCGAAGTCTTCGGCGGAAAAGGTCAAGGTGGACACTCCTGCAGGAGAAAAAAATAATCAATTCTCTACTATACACCGTCCCCTTCTGCCCAACCAGGCTGGCCAGCGCTGGCGGCTAGACCACGGCGATACACTCAATCTCCACCGCCACATCCTTAGGTAGGCGGGAGACCTCCACACAGGCCCGAGCCGGTGCCTGATCCCCACCAAAGTATTGGGCATAAATCTGGTTGACGGTGGCGAAGTCATCCATGTCCTTAAGAAACACGGAGGTTTTGACCACATTGGCAAAACTCGCCCCCGCCGCCGCCAAAATCGCCCCCAGGTTGGCGATCACCTGTTCGGTTTGGGCCGCCACATCGTCTCCCCCTACCAATTCCCCGGTGGTGGGGTGCAGGGCAATTTGACCCGCAACAAAAATCAACTCCCCGCGGGCCGCTACGGCCTGGTTGTAGGGCCCCACCGGGGCGGGGGCCTGGGGGGTATGAATGATTTTACGTTCCATGATTATCTCCATGATCTGCGACAGAGCTAATGGCCCGATCAATACACCAGCTGTTCCGATCGCACCACCGTTTCTGCCATGAGCTGACTATAGTTGCCGTTGTTCACCCGGTAAACCCCCAGGGCCTGATTATTCAGGTGGTATTGGCGATCGCCATCGATGGCAATGTAGGTATCGTGGTTACGGATGACATCCTGGCTGACGACTATGGCCGGCTGGGTTTTGTCGATACTGACGTAGCGCAGCCCCTGGGCCCCCTGGCAAATGTAGATGGTAAAGGATTGGGTTTCGAACTGGGCCTGCTGGCGATCGCCCTCACAGGAGGCCTGGGGGTTCTGGGGGGGAGTCGCCGCCACCGCCTCAGCACTAACCAAGTCTCCCCGCACCCAACCCTCCTGGCCGCTGGGGGCCAGTCGGACCTGATACCAGGTATAGCCATCCTCCGCCTCCATCAGGGCCAGCAGTTGCACCCCCTGCCCCGCTTCCCCCTGGGCGACGACCGATGCCGTGGTGGAGGGTGTGGATCGGATATTAATTTGGGCTCCGGCCTGCTGACTATTCAGGGTCGATGGCCGGGGCGGATCGAGGGGGGTAAGACTCTGCCCCACCGAGGTGCCAGGCATCGGCGCTGCTCCTAGCCCTGCCGTAGCTGGATTAGGGGCGGTATTCTGGCTAGCCTGGGGCCGGCCACAACCGACGGTGAGTAGCAGCAGCAAGACCAACCCTAGGGATAACTCAGAGGGGTGGCGATCGCCAGAAAGTAATGCCATGGCCCACCTCCAGGTAAGACAGCCACTAAACTAGCCGCCATCCTACTGCATTCCTGGGGAGTTGGTTCACTGTTTACCCTGCTGAATTAACTGGCTCACCTCCGCCTGCATGGACTGGAGGAGATGGTGCAGGGTATGGAGGGTGGGAGCCGGCAGTGGATCGATCTCCCCCCTCTGGCGAGTTTCTTCCAGTAGACCATGGACCCGTCCTTGCAGGGTTTGGGCCAGGCTTAGGGTCTCCCGGCTTAAATGGCCCAGTCGCTGCCGCTGATAAAGCTTCAAGCTACTGCCCCGAAGGATCTGCAGCGCCGCCTCCTGCCCATGGCCATTCACCATAAACCGAAACCTCAAGAGCAGGGGTTCCTGGCCGTAGATCCGTTCGATTTCGCCCTGCTGCGACCGACTGGTGGGCCCCGAGGGTAGCTGAACCAACCGTTTTAATTCTAAAATAGCTGCTTCAAATAACGGCAGATCGATGGCCCCCACCAGGCTCTCCACCTTGCCATCCTGATTGCCAACAATTTTACCCGTGGTGGCATGGCGTTCAAAATAGATCCGGCTAATGCCTTCCTCCAGAACCCGCCGTAGTAGCCTGGCCAACAGATCCTTGGCCGGCAACTGAGGCCAATCCAAAGTGTCATCGGTGGCCTGGGAAGACCCCAGATCCAGACCTGGAATAGGGGGCGACTGGGCCGCTATGGGAGATTTGGCCGGTAGGGGTTCAGCAACCGCCGACTCCTGCACCCCTAGACCATCGGGCGCCTCCACCGGCCTCAGGGTGATTCGCTCCGGACTGTCGACAACGTAGGTGAGTCGGTCCTCCACGGGCGGCTGTACCACTGGCAACGGCGGTGAAGCCACCACGGGCTCAACCATAGCCGGGCGGCCCTGGCGCAGGCGCTGCTTGACCTTGGCGGTATGGCTGAGGTACTTGGACAGGGTTTGACGGTGCCAGTCCGAGGCAATTCGCCAGGGCACCACCGCATAATTAATGTAGGAGACCTGGCGACGAACGTACTCCTTGGCAGCGCTGTCCCTAGGGTTAACCATGCCCAGGTTAAGCTGATTGCCCGCCAAAGAAAGGGGAATAATCTGATGAAATAGACAGGCTTCAAAGGGTAAGACACTGTCAATCAGGGCGATCATTTGATCGACATTCACTCCCGCATCACCAGCCTGCCTGGGGGACCGGAAAGGATCCTGAGACAGCCTGAGCCCCTCACCTGAGTCATGGGGATTCAGCATAGGATTCCGCAGCGCAGTGGACTATAGTCCCATCCTAGGCTTTCCTCGACTTGGTGCCAAGTATTCCCCAAAAAACTTACAAAGTAACGGATAATTGTTCAGAAAATCTGGAATGGGCTTTATCTTTACTACATATTCACACCTTAGTATCTCCTGATACCAAGTATTCTCCTGCGGTACGCAGGCTTACCCCAAAACATCGACAGTATTGTTAATCACCGAGTAGACATTTGCAGAAACTATTCCCTTGCGGCCTCAGGGGTTCAGGCTGAAGCATCAATCTCCCGACCGCTCCTGACCCCTAAATTCTGACTCCCCTTGAAGGATGGCCGTACTGATGCCACGCAAGGAATCGTTACCAACTGAAGAAGCCATCCCGTTCGATTTCCTCAATCACCTGTAGGCCCCGGGTATCCCCTACCTTGAGAATGGCTGATCGGGCGTCCTCCCGCACCCCCAGGTCCCGATCCTCGGCAAAGGTTTCGATCAGGGCATCAATGGCGGTGTGGTAAATGACGTTGGAGGGGAGTTCCCGGCACAGCTGACCCACCGCCCAGGCACAGTTACTGCGCACCGCCGCCACCCCATCCTGGCGCATCGCCTCAATCAAGACTGGCAGGGCCGTAACCACCTGGTGATAGCTGACCTGGGCCATCTGGGCCAGGGCACTGGCGGCCCACAACCGCACCGCGGAAATATCGGTGGTTAAGGCCTCAATTAAGGCGGGCAATGCTCGGGCGTCCTGGGCATTGCCCAGGGCCCAGACCACACCCTTACGGACATAGCCATTCCAATCCCGCTGCAGTTGCCCCATCAAGGGCTCCACGGCAGTGGCACTGGGGTTGCGGCCCAGGGCGTAGGCCGCACTAACCCGCACCAAGGGGCAGAGATCCTGGAGTAGGGTGATCAGGGGGGCGATCGCCCGGGGTTCGGCCAATTCACAGAAGGCCCGGGCCGCTAGCATACGCTGCTGGGGATCGGTAGATCCCAGGAGGGGCAGCATTTCCTCCGGGTCATAGCTGACCCCCTCGCCCTGGCCAGGGGGACCCAGCTGATCAAGGGGATCGGCAAACTCCCCCTCGGCATTAAGGTTGCTTAACTCATCATCGTCGTCATACATAGGGCCACCGTAACCGGTTGCGTTACCATTATCCGATACCGTTGCCCCCCTCCCTGGGACAACCGTAAACCCAGAAGAGGGTTTAAACTAGAATAATTGACCTTAACCAGGAGACCACCGATGGTTGCCAGCCAGATTTCTGCCCAGGATCTATTTCGTGCCGCCTACGAAAATCGCTACACCTGGGATAGTCAGTTCCCTGGCTACCGGGCCCAGGTCACCTACACCCACAATGGCCAGGTATACACCGGTGAAATTACCGTCGGCCCCGATCTTAAGCCCAGCGTCTCTGGGGTGGCGGATGAATCGGCCCAAAAGGCCATCCATGGCCAGTTATTTGAGGTGGCCATCCATCGGGTCCGGCGAGCCTTTAGCGATGTCCACGGCCAAAACACCTTTAGCTACGGGGAGCCTCGACCGGAGGGGGCAGTAGAGATTCTGTTGGGGGGCAAGGGCCAGGGCGATCGTTACGAAGTCCGGGACAACGAAGTCACCATGGTCCACCGTCACATCCACGGGGTGGTGGTGACTATCCACACCTTCAGCAGCCATGATACCGGTGCTGGCTACCTATCCCACCGGTACAACTCGGTTTACCACGATCCCCAAACCGGTGAACAAAAGGGCGGCCTCAGCACCTTTGAAGACGATTACGAAGCGGTGGGGGGGTACCAGATCCTCCGCCGTCGAGCCATCCTCACCGAGCTGGAGGGCAACCTTGACCAGCAGGAGTTTGTCTTCACCGACCTGGCCCTGCTGCCACCGGCCTAGGCCCCAGGATGGGTTTGCTATACTAAGGGCCGCAGTGACAACCCTAGCCTGGCCTAGGCCAGCAGGCCTGCCCGGGGGAGGAAAATGCCCTGCTCTACCAGCCTGGCCCCTGCCATGGGGCATCCAAAGTCCCCATCAACGTTGGTCTAGGGGTGCCGGTCAGGAGGTTTGGTTAAAACCTTTTGGTCACCGCTATACAAAAGGTTCGATTGTTTTTGTCTGAAGTCCCGCTTACCATGCAGCCCACCGATCCCGATAAGTTTACCGATAAAGCCTGGGATGCCATTGTGGAAGCCCAGGACGTGGCCCGTCGTTTTAAGCACCAGTACCTGGAGGTCGAGCATGTCATGATCGCCCTGCTGGACCAGGAGCAGGAGGGGCTAGCCCACCGGGTGCTGGAGAAGGCGAAGCTGGATGCGGACCTGCTGCTGGATGAGCTCGAAACCTTCGCCCAGCGCCAGGCTCGGGTGCGTCAGGGGACCGATGCAAACCTGTACCTGGGCCAAAGTCTAGACCGGATGCTAGATAAGGCGGAGGCGGCTCGCCAGCAACTCAAGGATCAGTTTATTTCGGTGGAGCACCTGTTGCTAGGCTTCCAGGAGGATGAGCGGATTGGCCGCCGTTTGCTGCGGGGCTTCAATGTGGAAACCGCCGAATTAATGGCGGCGGTGCAGGGGGTGCGGGGTAGCCAGCGGGTTGTGGATCACCATCCCGAGGCCCAGTACGAGGCCCTGGAAAAGTACGGCCTTGACCTTACTCAGGCGGCCCGGGAGGGCAGGCTAGATCCCGTGATCGGCCGGGATGAGGAAATTCGTCGGGTGATTCAGGTGTTGTCCCGCCGGAGCAAGAACAACCCGGTGCTGATCGGGGAGCCGGGGGTGGGTAAGACGGCGATCGCCGAAGCCCTGGCCCAGCGCATTATTAATGGGGAGGTGCCGGAGTCCCTTAAAGGTCGCACCCTGATTTCCCTGGATATGGGGGCCCTGATTGCGGGGGCCAAGTTTCGTGGCGAATTTGAGGAACGACTGCGATCGGTGCTGCGGGAGGTCACCGACTCCGCCGGCCAGATTGTGCTGTTCATTGACGAGCTGCATACGGTGGTGGGGGCCGGCGCCACCCAGGGCACCATGGATGCGGGTAACCTGCTCAAACCGATGCTGGCCCGGGGCGAACTCCGCTGCATTGGCGCCACCACCCTGGACGAGTACCGCAAACACATCGAAAAGGATGCCGGTCTGGAACGGCGCTTCCAGCAGGTCTACGTAGGGCAGCCCAGCCCGGAGGATACCATCTCCATCCTGCGGGGTTTGAAGGAGCGCTACGAAGTTCACCACGGCGTCACAATTGCCGACAGTGCCCTGGTGGCGGCGGCCCTGCTCTCCGATCGCTACATTGCCGATCGCTTTCTGCCCGACAAGGCCATCGACCTGGTGGATGAGGCGGCGGCCAAGGTGAAGATGGAAATCACCTCTAAACCGGCGGACCTGGAGGCCCTGGACCGCAAGCTAATGCAGCTGGAGATGGAGAAACTATCCCTGCAGACGGAGCACAATGGGGGTGGGGCCTACAGCCGCCGCGATCGACTGGAGTGCATCGACCAGGAGATTGCTGACCTGACCGCCCAGCAACAACACCTGGGGGGGCAGTGGCAGCGGGAAAAGCAGACCCTGGAGGCGATCAACAGCCTCAAGGAGGAGGAGGACCAGCTGCGCCTCCAGATCGAACAGGCGGAGCGGGCCTACGACCTGAACCGGGCCGCCCAGTTAAAGTACGGTCGCATGGAAACGGTGCAGCGAGATCGGGAGGCTAGGGAAGCGGAGCTGCTGGAGATTCAGGCCGAGGGTACCACCCTGCTGCGGGAGCAGGTCAGCGAGGCAGATATCGCCGAAATTGTCGCCAAGTGGACCGGCATCCCGGTGAATCGGCTGATGGCCTCGGAGCGCCAAAAGCTACTGCAACTCGAGGGCCACCTCCACGACCGGGTGATCGGTCAGGAGGATGCCGTCGCCGCCGTCGCCGCCGCTATTCGTCGAGCCCGGGCCGGTATGAATGATCCCGGCCGACCCCTGGGCTCCTTCCTGTTTATGGGGCCCACCGGGGTGGGTAAGACCGAACTGGCCCGCGCCCTGGCGGAGTTTCTGTTTGACCGTGAAGAGGCCATGGTCCGCATTGACATGTCGGAATACATGGAGAAAAATGCCGTCTCCCGCCTGGTGGGGGCGCCACCGGGCTACGTCGGTTACGAAGACGGCGGCCAACTGTCGGAGGCGGTGCGCCGCCACCCCTACTCGGTGGTGCTGCTGGACGAGGTGGAAAAGGCCCACCCTGATGTGTTTAACCTACTGCTGCAGGTCTTAGACGATGGCCGCATCACCGACTCCCAGGGGCACCGGGTTGACTTTCGCAACACCGTGGTGATCATGACCAGCAACATTGGCAGTGACCATATCCTGGAACTGGCCGGTGATGATAGCCGCTACGAAGAGATGCGGAAACTGGTGCTGAAGGCTCTACAAAAGCAGTTTCGGCCAGAATTCCTCAACCGGGTGGATGATCTGATTTTGTTCCACTCCCTGCGTCGGGCTGAACTGCGACAGATTGTCGCTCTGCAGGTGCGCCGGGTAGAGCGCCGCCTGGCGGACCAAAAGCTGAACCTGGCCATTGCTGATGCCGCCATCGACTTCATTGCCGACAGTGGCTATGATCCGGTGTACGGGGCCCGACCACTGAAGCGCGCCATCCAACGCCTGTTGGAGAACCCCATTGCCACCAAGATCCTACAGACCCCCTTTGATCCCGGCAGTACCATTACCGTTGACCTGGGGGAGCAGGGGTTGGTGTTTACCACCGCCCTGCCCCCCAGTGCCCCCGCCGTTTTGGAAAGTGCTGGCCTGGCGGAGATGGCCATGGAAACCCAGGTCTAGGGGTGGCTAATCGATTGCCGTTGTACACATTAAGGTGCTAGCACTCAGTACGGTCAGTAGAGCAGTAAATTTCATCACTAAGAATCTCATCGCTAAACAGACAGGGGAGATAGGGAGGCCAAGGGATCGGGAATGGTGCTGGAGGGAGCTTCAAACTCCCCGGTGGCGACGTACTCCAACCGTAGTTTCAACCAGGTAATAAAGGTTTTATTGGTGGACACCACCGCCACCGCTGGTTGGGGACAGGTGGCCTTCACCGGGGCCAGTTCAGGGGCCTCTAAAAACACCGGTGCTTTTACCAACCAAAAATCAATGGTTTTCTCCTGCTCCTGGTAATGGCGGCGGCGCTCCTTTAGCACTTCTTCAAAGGGTTCCTCTTCTAACAGGAAGTGTTCACTGGCTAGGATGTAGTAATAGGTGGCCATGGTTAGACGAAGTCGCATCAGGCCCATTCTATCGCCCTGGGGCCGGGGTAAGGCATTAATCTCTAGGAGCCATACCAGGCCTGGCGCCAGGTCAGCATTTGGTCAATTTCCTGGGTTTGGCTGGCGATAATATCCGCCGCCAGGGCTTTCAGCTCAGGGCGCTGGGTCTTAGCCTGTAGGTCGGCGGCCATGGTGAGGGCGCCCTGGTGGTGGGGCACCATGGCGTCAATGAAGCGGCGATCAAAGTCCCCATCCGCCGGTCCCAAATCCACATCCATGCGCATGGCGGCGGCCATTTCCCCCGTCATGGGCATGTCATGGGCCATTTCCCCGTGGTACATGATCGGGGTGGAACTGGCTTGGGGATACCAGGCCCGGCGCCAGGCCTGCATTTGATCAATTTCCCGGGTTTGGCTGGCCAGGATCGCCTCCGCCAGCTGCCGAATTTCCGCTCGCTGGGAGTGTTTCAGGGCGGTTTCCGCCATGGTCACCGCTCCCTGGTGATGCACCACCATGGCATCTAAAAAGCGTAGGTCATAGGTGGCATTGGCGGGCCCTAGATCCATACTATGGACGTGGTCCATGCCCTGATGGGATGGGGAGGGAGATAGGGATCCGAGTTGCAGACCGCCACAGGCCCCCAGGCCCAGGGTGAGCAGGGTCAGGGGTAGCAATCTGGGCAGGACAGGGATAATCGTCACCTTACATGCCTCTGGGAATAGGGACTAATCCTTTCCATTATAGAGGTGCCCCGCCAGGGGTATCAGCGCCTGCCAGTTTGCAGCCTATCCCCCTGCCTACCGCGATAGAATGGGGATATATTGCCGGTGGCTGACCCATGACCCCCTTGCCCCGTCCCAAACCCGTTGCCGGTGCCCCGTTGCAGCCGGGGCTGCCCACCATGTACGACCTGCCCAGTGAGTTTCCTGAGGAGCCGGGTTTGCCTGACGTTTTCCATGACTTGCAGCCCCA